>MDSW01169653.1_pt1 | contig 48230 bp, 45 predicted proteins | sample 811171 | NCBI WGS metagenome assembly MDSW01 (sample SAMN05326641, study PRJNA326480) | marine metagenome | isolation source: seawater | place: Atlantic Ocean: North West | collected 2012
CCGGGTGCCCTCGAACGCATCCTCCAGCATTCTGTCGCCGTCGCCGGTTTTCGCGGGCCCGTCGCCCGGAAACACCTGCCGGCTGGTGAACTGTCTTTCCAGAAACCGATCCTGAAGCGCCTGGAACGGCTGAAACGCGTCCGGGTGCTCGCTGTCATCGCCGCCCACTGGTGTGGTTAGCAGCGCATCGAAACCCGGGCCCCCATAGGTTTCAAGTACCACGCCCGAAGGCAGTGTCAGAGGTGCCGGCACGTCTTCCTCGCCCCCGCCGAGGCGCAACGTCTGCCAGGCCCTGTTCAGCATCTGCACGCCGATCTTGTTGTGCGCCAACACCTCGCCGAGCGGCCCCGTCATGGGCGGCAGCAGCGTCACCATGTCGTAGCCGAGGGGATCGACCTTGGCGGCGATGCGCGCGCATCTGAGCCCGAGGGAACTGTCCCCGGCAATGACAAGGAACACATCCGGTTGAATCGCCAGGTCACCGGTCTCGATCACAAAAGTCCCCATTTCCAAGGACAACTGGGCCGCGTCCTCGGCATCGTCGGCTTCGAACGCATATAGGTCGACGATCAATGTGCTGGCGGAACCGAGGGTGACACGCGTACCGTCCTGGAAGTGAAGCGAGGCCGTCGCGGCCTCCCCTGTCAGCACCTTGTCGCCCGCCCTGAGCGGCGTATCGGCCACAAGACGCTTTTCCGCACCGCCGGGCGCGGCAATCATCGCTATTCCGTCGACGGCCGTGCAGCGACCGACGGGGGACGGCGCTTCGTTGCTCTCTGTAATCCCCATAATAAGAGGCTAGCACTCCCGTCCGGCAGCGTCACCCGGATCGCTTGAGCACCGTCACCGCCTCGACGTGATAGCTCATTGGGAACTGGTCGACGGGCGTCAAACTCTCGATCACATAACCACCGTCCACGAGAACGCGCAGGTCGCGCGCCAGCGTGGCCGGATTACAGGAAACCGCGACGATCCGTGGCACCGGGCTTTGCGCCAGTGCTTCTGCCTGGGATCTCGCGCCGGCCCGAGGCGGATCGAATACGACGGCCTCGATCGCTTCGAAACTTTTCGGCGGGAGGGGGGCGGCCCGCAGATCGCGCACTTCGGTCTCCATGTAACCACCGAGCCCGGCGCGCCCGGCCGCCTGATCCAGCGCCGCAACCTGCGATGCGTTATCATCGACCGCCAGAACATGCTTCTTCAAACTCGCCATCTTGAAGGCGAACGTGCCGATCCCGCAGTACAGATCCGCGACGTGGCGACTTTCGCCGACGCCGTTCAAAACAAGCTCCTGGAGAATCCCCTCACCTTCCGCCGAGGGCTGTAGGAAGCCCCCCATGGGAAATTCGATCACCGCCTTGCCGATGGTAAGCTTGACCGGACTGCGCTGCACGACGGGTTCCGGCGTCTCGCCCCCGCGCTGCCAGCAAAACCGCGCAATATCATGAGCATTCGCAAAATCGGCGATGGCTTCACGCACCGGAAGGTCGAGTTTCTGATCTCCGATAACGACGATCTCGACCGAACCGGCATCGGCAGCCGTGATCCGCACGTCGGCCCGCGCCGGTGCCTTGAACACACGTGCGCAAAACTCGCGGAGCGGCTTCCACAATCTCGCCAGCGGGGGCGCAAGAAGCGGACATCCGTCCATCCCGACGATACGGTCCGTATATGCCCCATTGAAACCGAGAACCGGACCGGCCGCCGTCATGACGAAACCGAGCGTTGCACGGCGGCGTGCATCGACGGGCACCTTCATCAATGGATTGATCTCAGGCGTCAGGCCGTGCCGGGAAAGGGCCGTCCGGACCGCATCGATTTTCCAGCGGTCGTATTCGGATGACGGCAGATGCTGCAACTGACAGCCCCCGCATTTGCCGAACACCTCACAGATCGGCGCGTTGCGCGACGACTGATCGAGCCATTCGACAACACTGGCAGAAACACCGTCGCCGCGCTTCGCGCCGGGCTGAACCAGCACCTTGTCGCCCGGCAGCGTCAACGGCACAAAAACCCGCGTTCCATCCGCGAGTGGCGCCTCGCCGTCCCCCTGCTGGGCGATCTTTTCGATCACGACGGTTTCAGCGGGACGTTTGGGGCTCGGTTTTCCGCGTTTCTGTGGCTTACGGCGTCGTCCTACGTTCATAGGGCGCGGAGGTCCGCCAGCAGGTCCGAATAGATGATGTTGAGCGCTTCGTTGAGGCTGTCGACGCCGGAAGCGACCCCTGGCAAGTTCTGTGTCGACTCGTGCTCGTAAGACTTCAGGAAGAGCAGTTTACCGGTCGACGGTTGGCGTAGCGCGATTTCGATTTCCATGCGCGTCCGGCTCGGCTGGCCGATGACTTGCTCCAGCTTGCGGATACGCCCGGTCATCACATAATCGGGTTCAAGCCGCATTTCCGGGATGACGACGCTGCCGGCGATCTTCGCGTGGCGCAGATAGGTCACCAATTCGTCCCGCAACATCACCGTCGGCGGCTGCGTCCAGAAATGATAGTGATACTCCTGAAGCTGGTTGGGGTCGCCGGATTCCATATAGACGATGGGCCGGCCTGCGGTGAGACCATCCGCGGTGAAACGCTCGATCTCGAAATTCCCGGGGAATTTGGGCGACGGCGACGGTTGCGCCGCGAACACTGCCTGCAATCGGTAGAACTTATCGCTCGGCACCGGCGGCTGTGCGGCACACCCGGCGACCAGCAGCGCCAGCGCGATGATCGCCGCACCGCGTCGCATGAGCTTTTGGACCGGTTTCATGTTGTTTACGCTCATTTGACCGCTCCCTTGTCTTCAGGCGAAGTGCCGCCCAGCAATAGCCCCGGGTTCTGCCTGATCTGGCGGCTGAATTCATAGAGATTGCGCGCCGCGCCGTCCATGTTCTGCGTCATCGCATCGATGTTCCGCGAGATCGATTCCACCACGTAACGGCTCTCTTTCATCGTGATCGCCAGATCGCCTTCGGAATCCAGCACCAGATCGTCAATATCCTTGAGGATCGAATTCATCGTAATCAGGACGGTATCGAACTTCTGCGTCGCGGCGTTCAGATTGTCGATCATGCCGAGGATCTTCTGCTGATTCTGAGGCGTCAGGATCTCATTGAGACGTTTGCTGGTCACGCTGACGTCGCCGAGAATGCTTTCCAGCTTCTGCGCGATCGACGGAATACGGTCTTTCAAGTCGGACATCACGCCGCGCGCCATGGCCATGGTATCGCGCGCGTCGGCGGCGATCATCCGGCCCTCGCCTCCCGCCTGCAGGAATTCGCCGATTTGCAGCACCGTGTTATCGACATTCCGCAGCAGCGGCTTCAGGTAATTGTTGGACAGATCCCCGAAATCCCCGGCCACGTTGGCGACGGCTGCGAACATGTCGGAACGCTCCTGGGCGGGAATCTCGGCACCGGGCTTGAGCGCGGTCGCGCTGTCACCCGCGTTAACGGCCAGCGTGACCGCCGCCAGCAGACCGGGGGCCGCGATTTCGACAATGCTGTTGTCCGGAATGCGCCAACCTTGGACCACGTCGAAGTCGACGCGGAAACGCATGCGGCCCTCTTTTTCTTCAGGAGTGACCTCGACCACCTGACCGATGGGATAACCTTCGTAAACCACCTGAGTACCGAACTTCACCCCGGTCACGTTCGAATAATAAGCATGATAGCTGTCGGTGGCGCCGGTCCGTCCCGTGAGCAGCGCAACCGCGACCACCAATGCGACGATCATGGTGATGACGAAAAGTCCGACGATGAAATAGTTGATCTTGCTGGTTCTCACGTTTCCGTCCTCACAAATGGGCCGTGCCCGGGTTGTCTTCGCCGACAAGGCGGTTCAGATACTCGTCCGGATCCATGGTGTCTTCTTCGGGAATGCGGTTGAGCAACGCCTGTACGCGCTCCGATTTTGATGCAAGCACCTCTTCGACCGTGCCAATCATCAGAATGTCGCCGCGATCCAGGATGGTGATGCGATCGGCGATCTTGAATGCACTGTCCAGTTCATGCGTAACAACGACGATGCTCATGCCCATCGCATCGCGCATGTCGAGGATCAGGTCGTCGAGCGCGGACGCCACGACCGGGTCGAGGCCGGCCGACGGCTCATCGCAGAACAACACCTTCGGATCCATAACAATGGCGCGGGCGAACGCGGCACGCTTGATCATGCCGCCTGAAAGTTCCGACGGCATCAGGCTCTCGAACCCGGAGAGTTCGACCACTTCGAGCTTCATACGCGCCATAATTTCCATAGTCAGCGCGTCGAGATCTGTATGCTCATAAAGCGGCAGCATGATGTTCTCGCCGACCGTCATCGAGCTGAACAGCGCACCTGACTGGAACGCCACACCGAGCTTCTTACGCACTTCCAGGAATTCCTGGCGGCTGATCCGGTCGATGTCGTTGCCGAGAATACGCATCGTCCCCGAGGTCTTTTCCTCGAGCGCCATCAGGTGGCGGAGCAAGGTCGACTTTCCCGACCCGGACCCGCCCATGATCACCATGATCTCATTTTCCAACACGCTCATGCTGACGCCCTTGAGGATCATGCGTTCGCCGTAATGCGTCACAAGATCCTCGACCTCGATCACGGCGTTGGGCCCCGTCTCAGGGCGGTGGCGGGACTTGCGTTCCTCCATGATCGAAGCCGGATTACGCATCAACTCCCCCTCACCGCGTCGCCACGAACGCGAACAGCATATCGGTCACGATGATGGCCGAGATCGCCTGAACCACGGAACGTGTCGTCGCCTTGCCGACACCTTCCGCACCACCCTGCACACCTGCGCCGTTGACGACGCCGATAACGGCGATAAGGACCGCGAAGATGCAGCTCTTGCCGAGGCCGTGACCCAGATCGTCGAGTGACAGGATATCGATGGTATCGTGGGCGTAGGCCGCGAGCGAAATGCCGAGGTCCGCGTTGACGTACAGGCCAGCGGCGAAAAGCCCCATGAAGTTCCCAAGCAGCGTCAGCGCCGGCACCATGATCAGCATCGCGACCAGCGCCGGCACCACAAGGAACCGCGTCGGATTGATACCCATCACTTTAAGCGCGTCGATTTCCTGATTGATCTTCATCGTGCCGATCCGGGCCGCAAGCGCCGAGCCGGACCGGCCCGCCACCAGAATGCCCGTGATCAGCGGCGCGAATTCACGCACCACGGAAAAAGCGATACCGATCGTGACGCGGCTTTCCGCACCGAAAATTCGTAATGTATGGATACCCTGGATCGCCAGCATCACGCCGATGGTGCCGGTCAGCATGAGGATGATCGGGATCGCGTTGATCCCGATTTCCATCATCTGCTGGATAATGGCGCCGATACGGACCGGCTGGCGTTCGCGTACGCCGAAGATCAACCAATAGAAGCTTTCGGCAATGATGATGCCGCCATTGCCGACGGACTCCACGAATCCGACCGCGGTCTTGCCGACGCCTTCTACCCGTTCTACTGCGGAAATCTTTTGATCCGCCACGTTTTGCCCCCGTTCCCCCGTGTGCGGCTCTATGCCTTAAGCGACCTTTTCGACCCCTTCGTCGATGGTGGCACAGATCGTGAAGACCTTGTCGAGCCTCGCCAGTTGCAGAACGCGGAGCGCCCCGTCGCTGACCGACACCAGCGCCAGCTTCTGGCCCGACTTCTTGACGCTCTGCAGACATTCCACGAGCGACGCGACCCCGGACGAGTCAATATATCCGACACCTGACAAATCGACGAGGATCGGCTGTCCTTTCCCGACGAGCCCAAGCAGTGCCTTTCGCGCATCAGGCGAGGTCTGAAGGTCGATATCGCCGGAAAATGCGATGACGATGGCACCGCCCGATTCCGATAAATGGTGCTCCATTTTCTCTCTAATCCCCGATTTTCTTTACTAGCCTCAATAGATTGCCGCCATCTATCGGCGGCGGCAAGAAGTCTACTTCGTCCATCACCTCGCCGATGAGGTGAGTCCCGAGCCCACCCGGACGCAAATCGTCCAGGTCGCGCGGCTTGATCTTCGAAATATCCACCGGATCGGCAAAGTCACGGATCAGCAAAATCATCGCGTCAGGGCGGTGACGGAACTCGATCGAGATATCCCCCTCCCCTTCGTGACCATACGCGTGGCGTATGACGTTCTGGCATGCTTCATCGACGGCGAGCACGATATCGCCCGTGTCCCGCTCGGAAAATCCGCAAAAAACAGCCGTTTCGCGGACTGCATTTCTGATGAGCCGCAATCTGTTCGCCTTGGCGGTCACGCGCAACTGGAAGACTTTTTCGCCCGGTGCGTCCGTCGCCCCCGGTTCGGCGGCACTTGAAGGCGCGTCAGTGCTATGGGTCTGCGCCCCGTCGTCAATGGCGATCAAGGTGACGTCATCGCGTAGCACCCGCCCGCCGCCGCCGATCTTTTCGCGCACCTCATTCAGCAAGGCCTGCACGTTCTCGCCACCGGCCGCCGTCATCATCTCTTTGAGACCGTCGATGCCGAGCTCGACCCCGTCGTCAATATATCCCTCGGTAACACCGTCGGTGAACACGAACAGGCGGCCACCGTCGAGGTTGAATTCCGTTTCCGGAAAACCGTCCTCGTCCAGCAGCGCCGGCGAAATACCCAGAGGCGGCGCCTCGGCCTCGATCGCCGTGAATTCGCCGTCACGCGACAGTATGAGTGGCGGTTCATGGCCGGCGTTGGCGAGCCTGACGTACCCCGTTTCTGGATCGTAAACGCCATGTACCAGTGTCACGAACATCCCGCGCGTCGCGGTTTCGGCGACTTCCTCGTTGACCAGCGTCAGCAGCCGGCCGGGCTCCTTGATCGCTTTGCCGAGACAACGCAGAAGGCTCGCCGTTTTGGCCATCATCAACGCCGCGTTCATACCCTTGCCCGAGACGTCGCCGAGCGTGAACGCAACACGACCGTCGTCGAGGGGATAGAAGTCGTAAAAATCCCCCGACACCACGCGTGCCGGCAAGTTCACGCCCTTGACGGGGAAATCGCTCTCTTTCTCTTCGGGCAGCAGCGAGCGCTGGATCTCGGCGGCCAGTTCGAGCTCGCGTTTGACCCGTTCCTGCTCGACCAGTTCGGCGGCCATACGCGCATTGAGGACGGCCAATCCCGCCGACACCGCAAGCGCCTGCAACAAGTGCAGGTCGTCGTCGTCGAACAAGCCGTCACCGCCGCGCTTGTTGATCAGCTCGATGGCGCCGATGCGCTCGCCCTTGACGCTCATCGGCGCGCACAGGATCGAGCGCGTCTTGAAGCCGGTCTCGTCGTCGACGGCAGCGTTGAAGTCCGGATCATTGCTGACATCACGGACGATGCGCCCGGCGTCGTTCTTAACGCAGAACCCGACGATCCCCTGGTCGGCGGCGATTTCCAGACCGGTAATCTCGACCGGGCCGATGCAGGCATCGCATTTCAGCAGTTGGCCGCATTCGGACAGCATGAAGAGTGCCCCGGCCTCGGCGTCGACATAATCGGTGATGCGCTCGACGGCGCGGCTGAGCGTCGCCTCAAGGTCGAGGCTGGTCGCGAAGTCGCGACCCATGTCGGCAAGCAGTTCCAGATGACTGTGCACGTTCTCCGGTGCGACGCCCAACTGCGCGCCACCCGCCAGATCGAGGCTGCTCACGTTCCCCTCCGCCATGGGCAAAACTATGCCCGGAAAGCCGGGCGCGGGCAAATCCGTTGGCGTTCAACCGACCAGGAAAAGAAGCCCGGCCGTCACGATCAATACAGCCCCCGATATCCGGCCCACGGCCGGCCAGTTGGGCACCGTTTTCTCGGCCAGCACAAACAAAGCCAGACCGCCGATCCAGTAGAGATTCATGACCCCGCCGACGAACAGCAGGAGCATCATCGCCCAACAGCACCCGACGCAGAACGCCCCATGCACCACGCCCATCCGAAGGGCGCCCGATTGCCCAGGGCGCCATATCCGGCTCAGGAACGGCACCGGTGTCCGGCAAGCCTCCAGACAGCGGGCCTTCATCGGCATCAACTGCCAGACACCAGCCAATACCAGCAACAGCGCATCGAGTTCGAGGGACACGGACGCCATCATACCGCCGATCCAGCCGCTCAGTTCCCCGACGGCATGCAGCACCGTCGCGGCCAGGCTGAAACCGCCCCATACCAGCAGATAGCCGAGAGCGAAGAACAACGTACTGCCGGTTGCCGCCCCGGGCGCCCGGCGGCCGCAGATGCGCTGGTAAAGCAACAGCATGGGCGCGGCGGACGGCAACATCATCGCCACCATCATGACCCACCACATCGCGAACATCAGTACGCTTCCACCGAAATTCCAGTCGGTCGCCGGCATCGGCATGTCGCGCGGCATGCCTGTCATGTCGAGCGCCGACATGTTCATACCCACGCCGAACACTGTGTAGGTCCAGGCCACGGCACTGACGGCGGCGAGTGCAAGAACCGCCAGAAGGCGGTCCTTGCGCAAGATCATGGCAATCAAATCGGCTCGCACTTCAGTCCACCTTACGCCGCATCGCCCAAAAGATGGTCCCGGATGATGCCGTACGGGCCGTACGTGACGTGGCACAGCACGCCGTAAACCTTTTCGCGCGCCATCGCCATGGCATCATCGTCGCTTTTGAAGGTGGCACTCGCCATCTCGCCGACCTTGAATTCGAACGAGGTGCCAAGCCGGATTTGAGCCCGGTGATCTTCGCCGGTTACCGGGTTCTTGATCGGTGTCAGCTCAAGATCCATGAAACGCGGAACCGTGAACGCACCGGTCGCCTTCTCGATATCGCATTCGAAATCGATGTCCGTGAATACCGGATCCAGCTCTGTTTCGATCGTCGAGCCATAGATATTAAAGACCGTTGTCGGTTCCTGCTCTTCGCCGCCGAGAATCTTGAACAGCGCCTCGACCTGCGCTTCGCTCGCGCGCCGGTCCACAAACGCCTGCGCGGTGCCCCGTCCTTCATGGACGGCCCCCGGCCAGCGGAACCGAACCGCAAATACGAGCCCGTCGAGCCGCACGTCACCGAAGTGACCCTCGTCGATCCGCATGGCCTCCATCCCCTCGCAATCGCCGTTCGTCGGACGACCATTGAATTCACACGGGCAACCGTAGTCGCAACTGCACGCACCGATTTTCGGGCCGCTGATTAACCAATCCGTATATTTCGTCATTATCTCCATCTCCGAAAATGAGTTCTTCAAACGCCGCCACCGGCGGCTCTCCGTTACAGGCGGCGCGTAATTATACCAACCGGTCTGTTATGTAAATACTGAAAATTGTATTATAATAATTAGTTATATGTGATATAAATCACACATACAGGAATAACAGACTGAATGGTATATATGCCCAGATCCGGCGAAGCGACGCGTCAAAACATCCTCGACACCGCGCAGGGCCTTATCCTGCAACATGGGTTCGCCGGCGCGTCCATCGAGCGGATCATCAACGGCGCGCATATCACCAAGGGCGCGTTCTTTCACCATTTCCCCAACAAGGCAGCCCTCGCAGAGGCCGTCATCGGCCGGTTCATCGATATCGAAGCCACGATGTTCACCGACATTTGCCGCCGCGCCGAACGGCTCAGCGACGACCCGGTACAGCGCGTCCTGAACATTCTGGAACTTTACGCGGATGCGCTGGACAGCCACCCGGAAGTCGTCGACGGATGCTTATACGCATCGGTCGCACTGCAGCGCGGCGAGTTTCCCGACACCGTCACTGAGATCACGGCAAAGAGTATCGAGCAAACGACCGCATTGCTTCGCCCCTATTTCGAAGCCGCCATGACGGCCGCCTCGCCCAAACGGGATTGCAACGCCGATGCGTTGGCCGACATGTTCGTCTGCGTTGGGGAAGGCGCGTTTATCCTTGCCGGCCTCAAACGCGATCCGTCGATCCCGGGTCAGCAGTTCCGCGCCCTGAAATCGCAATGGGAACTCTTGCTCGGCAGATAACCCGTCAGATGCGCATTTTCACGTAAGACCCGGGGGCGTCTTCGATGACATCGAGCTTGCCGTCACCGGGCGTGCGCGCCGCAGTTTCACCACCCGCGTATTTCTTGATCCACTTCCGCCAATCGGGCCACCATGAGCCTTCGTGCTGCGTGGCGGTTTCGAAGTACGTATCCGGCTCGGCCGGGTTCTTGGTGTTGGTCCAATAGCAATACTTGTTGGCGGCCGGCGGGTTGATGACGCCCGCGATATGACCGCTGGCCGACAGCACGAAGCGTTTCGGCCCCCTGTAGATCTGTGTTGCCGCATAGGTCGATTTCCAGGGCGCAATATGATCGTCCTTGGTCGACAGCCAGTAGACCGGCGTCTTGATCTTGGAAAGATCGATCGGCACGCCATCCAGCGTGATGCCGCCTGCTTCGACCAGCTTGTTCTCTAGATACATTTTCCTGAGATACAGCGAATGCATCATCTTCGGCATCCGTGTGTTGTCCGAATTCCAGTATAGAAGGTCGAAAGCCATGGGCTCCCGGCCGAGAAGATAGTTGTTGATGACGAACGACCAGATCAGATCGTTGTCGCGCATCATATTGAAGACCTGGCTCATGTACTGGCCGTCCAGATAACCGGTCTTTTCCATGTGTTCGTCGAGACGCTGCAATTGCGCTTCGTCGATGAAGACTCCAAGCTCGCCCGGTTCCGAGAAATCCACCATCGTCGTGAAGAAGGTTGCGGATTTAACCCGGCCGTCTCCCTTGGCCGCCATGTAGGCGAGCGTCGCCGCGGTCAGGGTTCCGCCGATGCAGTACCCGATGATATTGATATCTTTCTCGCCCGTCGCATCTTCGATCGCGTCCATTGCCGCCAGCGGGCCTTCGAGCATGTAATCCTCGAACCGTTTGTCGGCATAACGTTCGTCCGGATTGACCCACGAGATCACGAAGACAGTGTGCCCCTGATCCGTCGCCCATTTGATGAATGAGTTCTTGGGCTGGAGATCCAGGATGTAAAACTTGTTGATCCACGGCGGCACAATCAGCAACGGTCGCTTGGCGACTTTTTCCGTCGTCGGCTCATACTGCAACAGCTGGATAAGATCATTCTGATAGACGACTTTACCGGGCGTCACGGCCACGTTCTTGCCGAGTTCGAAGGCCTCGGTATCAGTCATGGAAATTCTGAGCTCGCCCTGCCCCCTTTCGAGATCCTTCAAGAGCTGGTCCATTCCCTTGATCAGGTTTTCGCCCTTGGTTTCAGACGCCATCTTCAAGACCTTCGGATTGGTGGCGACGAAATTGGTCGGCGACAAGGCGTCAACATACTGGCGGGTATAGAACTTGAGCTTCTCGCGGGTCTTGGGGTCGATGTCGTCGACATCGCTGACCTGCGCCTGCAGCCAGTCGGACGTCAGCAGGTATGATTGCTTGATAAAGTCGAAAACGGCTTCCTCGCTCCAGGCATCATCCTTGAAGCGGCGATCGTCCTTGGCCGGCTGGATCACCGGCTCGACGTTCTCTTCGCCCTGCATGCGTTTGGCGGTGGCTTGCCACAGGTCCGCATACCCCTGCATCAGCTTGGCCTGTTGCTCGGCAAATTTCTGGGGGTTCGACATCATCTTGAGAGATGCGTCCATGAACATCTTGCCGATCTCGACCGGATCGGCGACGGCATAATTGCTCCCTTCTTTCTGACGTTCGAGGAAGGCATTGACGATGCGCTGTGAACGCTCAGCGAAATCCGCATAAATCTGGGCGTTTTTCTCCGCGTCGAAGAGTGCGTCGGTGTCCTTGCCGTCTTCGGCCATGCTGTTCTCCCCTCTGATTTCAGCCATCATAGATCAGATTTCATTACGAATTAAGTATTGTGGCGCGCCTTCGCCCGTTTATAACGAGGTGCATGTCTGCACTGATCCAGGGGTTCTCCCGTCATCCGTCACGGTTTGTCGCGTTGCTGACGACGCTGGCCGCAGCCGCATTATTCGTCATGCCGCCACCAGCAGGGGTCACGCATCTGGCGATGACGGGTGCCGCGATCTGTCTTTTGGCGGTTGGGTTTTACGCGACGGTTGCCATCCCCGAGTATCTGACGGCCCTGATGTTCTTCACGATCGCGATGGTGATCGGCGTCGGCGAAGCCGACGTGGTGTTTTCCGGCTTCCATTCGACGGCCTTCTGGATGGTGTTCGGGGGCCTGATCATCGGCGTCGCGGTCCAGAAATCCGGCCTCGGCGCGCGCCTCGCCACAGCGATCACGACGAGGTTCGCCGGCAGTTACCTGCGCGTCGTCTGCGGCGTCGCATTGGTGAGCGGCGCAATGGCGTTTTTGATGCCGTCGACCATGGGGCGGATCATTCTTTTGATCCCGATCATCCTCGCGCTTGCCGATAATCTCGGCTACGAGAGAGGATCAAAGGCAAGGACGGGACTAGTCCTCACGCTTGCCTGTGCCAGTTGGATGCCATCGAGTTCCATTCTGCCGTCCAACGTGCCAAATATGGTCCTGATCGGCGTCGCCGAAAATCTTTTCGACATCACGTTCAATTACGGCGAATACGCGCTCACACACATGCCGGTGAACGGCTTTCTGAAGATGGTATTGATCGTCGTTCTAGTGCTGACGCTGTTCCCTGCCGAGAAGAAAGCGGACGTCGAAGTCACCATGCCCGAGGCCAAACCGCTCAGCCCCGAGGGCCGGCGGCTCGCGGTCATTCTGGCGATCACGCTGGGGTTCTGGGTCACCGATTTCATCCATCACATATCGCCCGCGTGGGTGGCAATGGCGGCCGCCGTCGTCTGCCTGTTCCCCGGCATCGGCCTGGTCAACGGCGACGACCTCAAGACCAAGGTCAACTTCCCGTCCGCCATCTATGTCGCCGGTGTGCTCAGCATGGGGGCCGTGCTTGTTCAGACCGGTGCCGGCGACTGGCTCGGCGGCTGGCTACTGGCGCATGTTCCGCTGTCCGCGGACACGCCGCTGACGTCATTCTTTTCCATCGTCGGGCTCGGGACCGTCGTCAACATGGGAACGACCGCCCCCAGCGCACCCGCCGTCGTCGGCCCCCTTGCGAACGAGATTTCGGCGCTGACGGGCTTCCCGGTCGCCACCATCCTGATGAGTCAGGTGATCTCGTATTCGACGGTCATCCTGCCCTATCAGGTGCCGCCGCTGATCGTCGCCATGCACCTGGGCGGCGTTCGCCTCAGGGACGGCGCCAAGATGACGATCGCGTTGGCAGCGATCTCACTCATCGTGCTTGTGCCCATCAATTTCTTCTGGTGGTCGTGGCTGGGACTGATCCCGTAACCGCAAAAGAAAAAGGCCGGGGCGAACCCCGGCCTTTTCATAATCCGTTGGACTTCGATCAGAAGTCGTAACCTGCGGACCCCCACCAGTAAACGGCGGTGAACAGGAACAACCAGACCACGTCGACGAAGTGCCAGTACCAGGCGGCGGCTTCGAAACCGATGTGACCTTCGGGCGTGAAGTGCCCCTTGATGGTACGGAAGTAGCATACCGCCAGGAAGATCGTCCCGACGATCACATGGAAGCCGTGGAAGCCGGTCGCCAGATAGAACGTCGAGGAATAGATACCGTCCTTGAAGCCGAACGACGCGTGACCGTATTCGTAGGCTTGGCAGGCGGTAAACAGGATACCGAGCAGGACCGTCAGCAGGATACCGGTCGCACCGCGCTTGTTGTCGCCAAGACGGATCGCATGGTGCGCATACGTCACCGTGACGCCGGACGTCAGCAGGATCAGGGTGTTGAGGAACGGCAGCGTCCAGGTCTCAAGCGGCACAACCCCTTCCGGCGGCCACGTCGGCGACGCCACGAAGCTGAGCGCCGGGATCGAGGCATTGAAGTAGGCCCAGAAGAAGGCGAAGAAGAACATCACCTCTGAAACGATGAACAGCAGCATCCCCATACGCAGACCGTGGCGGACCGCTTCGGTATGGTCGTGACCGTTGCGTCCCTCGGCGACGACATCACGCCACCAAAGTGCCGCCGTAACGACCAGCGCGACAAAGGTCACCGTCATCGGCGCGATTGACGAACCGTGCATGTACATGATCGCGAAGATCGCCATGGCAAACGCGAGCAAACTGGACACGAACGGCCACGGGCTCGGATTGACTATGTGATAGGGATGACTTTTCGCACCACTCATCGGTATTTTCCCCTCGGGTTTTAATTACTCATGACAGGCACAGTCCCCGGACCGCGCCGATCAGCCCTTCTCCCCCGCCTTTAACGGTTGACGTAACGCAGACACCTTACCTTCTTCCTCCTCTTTCGGATAGAAGGTGTAGGAGAGCGTGATGGTCTTCACGTCGCGGGTATTCACTTTCTCATAGATTTCCGGATCGACGTAGAACGTCACCGGCATGTCGATCGTCTGTCCCGGTTCAAGCGTCTGTTCGGTGAAGCAAAAGCAATCGATCTTGACGAAAAACTGCCCGGCCTTGAGCGGGGTGACGTTGAACGTCGCCGTGCCGGTAATCGGCTTGTCGCTCAAGTTTGTGGCTTCGTAGAACGCCAGCTTTTCCTCGCCCAGCTTGAGGTGAACCTCACGCTGAACCGGCTTGAATTTCCATGGCAGATCCGGGTTCGTGTTGGCATCGAAGCGGACGATGAAATCCGTATTGGTTTTCTCCTCCGGCGCCGACGCCTGAACGCCCGGCGTCCCGCCGAGCCCCGTCACCTGACAGAAAATTCTGTATAGCGGCACCGATGCGAACGCCAGACCGACCATGCCGGCGACGACGGTGAAAAGCACCATCGCCGTCTTCAGGTTCTTGTCCCTGACGTTCGCCATCGTTCCTGACCCCGAAGACCCGGCTTACTCGGCCGGGGCCTTGCCGGACATGTCCGGCTGGTCTTCGAAGGTGTGGAACGGCGCCGGGCTCGGCACATGCCATTCCAGCGTCGTCGCGCCTTCGCCCCACGGGTTCTGCTCGGCCTTCTTGCCCGCCGCATAGGTGCGGAACAGGATCACGAAGAACAGGACCGTGCCGATGGCCGTAATCAACGCACCGACGGAGCTGACGTAGTTCCAGCCCGCATAGGCATCCGGATAGTCCGGAATACGGCGCGGCATGCCGGCCAGACCCGCGAAGTGCTGCGGGAAGAACAGCAGGTTGACGCCGACGAAGAAGACCCAGAACTGCAACTTGCCCATGCCTTCGCTGTACTGCTTGCCGGACATTTTGCCGATCCAGTAGTACCATGCGCCGAACATCGCGAAGATCGCCGCGATCGCCATCACGTAGTGGAAGTGCGCGACCACGAAATACGTATCGTGGAACACCAGATCCGCCGACGAGTTGGCCAGCGTCACCCCGGTCACGCCGCCGACGACGAACAGGAAGATGAAGCCGAAGGCATAAAGCATCGGCGTCTTGAAGTCGATCGAGCCGCCCCACATCGTCGCCAGCCACGAGAAGATCTTAACCCCCGTCGGCACGGCGATGACCATCGTCGCCGCCGTGAAGTACGCGCGGGTATCGACGTCGAGGCCGACCGTATACATGTGGTGCGCCCAGACGACGAAGCCGACGACACCGATCGCCGCCATGGCATAGGCCATGCCGAGATAACCGAACACCGGCTTCTTCGAGAACGTGGACACGATCTGCGAGATGATGCCGAAAGCCGGAAGGATGATGATGTAAACTTCCGGGTGACCGAAGAACCAGAACAGGTGCTGCCACAGGATCGGATCGCCGCCGCCGGCGGGATCGAAGAAGTGGGTGCCGAAGTTACGGTCGGTCAGCAGCATCGTCAGCGCGCCCGCCAACACCGGCAGCGCCAGCAAAAGCAGGAACGCGGTCACCAGGATCGACCAGACGAACAGCGGCATCTTGTGCATGGTCATGCCCGGTGCGCGCATGTTGAAGATGGTGACGATGAAGTTGATCGCACCCAGGATCGACGCAGCACCCGCAAGGTGCAGTGAAAGGATACCGAAATCGACGGCCGCGCTTGGGTGATATATCCCGCTTGAGAGCGGCGGATAAACCGTCCAGCCGGTCCCCACCCCGGAGCCGACGAAGGCCGAAATCAGCAGCATGCCCAGACCGGCGAAGGTCAGCCAAAGGCTGATGTTGTTCATCCGCGGGAACGCCATATCCGGCGCACCGATCATCAACGGCACGAACCAGTTGCCGAAACCGCCGATCATCGCCGGCATGACCACGAAGAACACCATCAGGAAGCCGTGCGCCGTCAGCAGCACGTTATAGAACTGGAAGTCTTCGATGTGCTGAATACCGGGTTCGGCCAGTTCCAGGCGGATGTACCAGGACATAGCGCCGCCGACGATTGCCGCGAACATCGACAGGTAAAGATAGACCGTTCCGATGTCCTTGTGGTTCGTCGAGCAGAACCAGCGCGAGAAAAAGCCGGGATAGTGGTCGTCGTGACCGTGATCGTCGTGATGGGCGTCAGCTGCGTTCGCCATAATACGTCCCTCTCCTTAGGTATCTGTCCGGATGATCAACGGGTGGCGCCGGCATCAGCCAGGCGCACCTTGTCGTCCGTTTTGGTGTCATCCGAAGCGAATTTCTGTTGGGCCTCTTTCACCCAGTTCTCGAAATCTTCCTTCGAGACCGCTTCGATCGCGATCGGCATGAAGCCGTGGTTGACGCCGCAAAGCTCCGAGCACATGCCGTAGATCGTCTTTCCGACATATTTCTCATGGATGCGGGTCCAGGTCTCATTGATGCGGCCCGGCACGGTATCGAGCTTGACCGAGAGCGAGGGCAGCGCCCAGTTGTGGATCACATCGTTCGACGTCATCAGCAGGCGGATGTTGGTTTCGACCGGCAGCACGACCTTGTTATCGACGGTCAACAGGCGGGGCTGACCTTCTTTAAGGTCGGCATCCGCCACGATGATGCTGTCGAAGGAAAAGTCGCCGTTGTCCGGATAATTGTAGTTCCAGTACCACTGGTTCCCCGTGATCTTCAGCGTCATGTCGGCTTCGGGGATACGGTCGGCGAAATACAGGTGCTTCAGCGACGGCACCGCGATCCCGACCAGGATCAGGATCGGCACCACCGTCCAGACGACTTCCAGAAGCGTGTTGTGGGTCGTCTTCGACGGCGTCGGGTTACGCTTGGCGTTGAAGCGGATGGCGATGTAGGCCATCAGCCCGAGTACGAAGATCACGATCAACGTCTCGATCACCATGAGCTGCGCGTTGAACGCCACGATCCGGTCCGCCGTCGGCGATGCCGGCTCTTGCAACCACATCTGCCAGGGCGCGGAACGTACATCGCCGGCCGGGCCTGCCATCGCGGGGCCGAAGGTCAACATTGCGCCGATCAGCGCGGGCAAGAAAGTCTTGAGCTTGTTTCGCATTCGTCTCACCTGATTGCCGGCCGCCCACCAGAGAGCCGCCTTGAATTTGTAATTGCAGACGCCTGTGCCGAACACATCGCGCCTGAGCGTGTTTTTAAAGCCGTGACTGCGGCGGGGCAAGTCGGCAATCGCATTCCCCGCCGATATTTCTACACTTTTCGCACGTTGATTTTGGTCCGCATAACCTGCAATGACAAGGGGTTAGAACGGAAAAATCCAGAGGACCCGGGACAACGTAAACAATAAAGTCCGTGCAATCCGGGAATTGAGCGCCTAAATCCACCGCAGCGTCGATGAGGGCCCACCCCCGGTCGGCGCGAACCAATTCGCAACGACGATCGAGAGCAGCCCAATGAGCGAACAAGATCACTCGGAAAACCAGACGCAACATTCACAAGGGAATAAACGCCGCAACGTGATTTTGGCGGTCGTCCTCGCGCTCGGCGCACTGACGATGTACGCCAGCATCTTCCTGCGTCTTTCGGAAAATCCGCTGAGCTACTGACGGCCGAGAGTTTTTCCAAGATGGATTTCAATCAACTCGTTCACACGAATGCGCTGTTCAACGCCATTTCGGTCGTTTTCCTCGCGCTCGGCTATTACTTCATCAAGTCCGGCGACTGGCGCAAGCACCGGGCCATGATGATATCGGCGCTGGTCGCCTCCGCGCTGTTTCTGGTTTCCTACGTCATCTATAAGCTGAATGCCGGCTTCGCCCAATTTGGCGGCGAAGGGGCGATTCGCTACATCTATTTCACCATCCTGTTCGTGCATGTTCTGGGCGCCATCGCCATCGTGCCGCTGGTCCCGATCACGGTCATGCGCGCGTTACGCGAGCGATTCGACAAACACAAGCAACTGGCCCGCATCACCTGGCCTTTGTGGATGTATGTCGGAATCTCCGGCGTCGTCGTCTATGTCATGGCCGTGCATATGTATCCGTATCAGGGCGGTTGAGCCGTGCTGAAGCCGGCCCAGGAACAACGCTGGAACCCGATCGAAGGTTTCCGCCCCGCGCTCGCCGCTCCCGGCGCGCAACGTGAACTCCGGCGATGGTTGATCATCGCGCTGGGGGCGCTCGCCATCGCGGGTGTCTATGCGTTGTTGCTGGCAATCTCCAGAATCCCGGGCGCCGATACATTGTTTCCGTGGCCCGTCGCATTTTACGAGAAAAGCCTGATCATCCACGTCGTGTTTTCGTTCGTGGTCTGGTACCTCGCCATCGCGATCATCCTGATGATGGTCGGCGCGGCCCGCATGGCGGAAGGCAAGCCCAGGCTGAACAGCCTCGGCGCGTCGGCGTCGGCCGCGATGGCGATCGCCTTCATCCTTCTGGCGGTCCCGGCGCTGATGGACCGGGGGCAGCCGTCGCTCAACAATTACGTCCCCGCGATCATCGACCCCCTCTATTACGTCGGTCTTTTGATGGTCGCGTTCGCCGTCGTGCTGGCGGCGGTGCGCGTATTGACCAATGGCGTCTCCAGAACCGGCCCGTTGGAACCCATCGGCGCCGCAGGGATGACATCCGCCGTCGTCGCGATTGCTGCCGTCGCCGCGTTCGCCGTTGCCTGGAACCGCCTGGGCGTGATGCCCCAAATTGCCGCCGAGAACGAGGACCTGTTCTGGGCCGGCGGGCATATTCTCCAGTTTCTGAATACCTCCGTCATGATCGCGGGGTGGATCTTGCTGGGCGGCCGCGCCTTGGGCGAGCCGCCGGTCACGCCCAGGCTCGTGATGATGGCCTTCGGTCTGAACGCGATATTGGCTCTCGGTGGATTCGCGCTGATGTTCGTCGAAGCGCCTTTCTCGGCCGAAGAGCGGATACTGTTCACCCATTACCAGTATGCCCTCGCCCCAGTGCCGATCGTGACGGGCCTGATGATCGCAGCCAACGTCATCCGCGCCCCCAAGCCCGACGGCGAAGCCGGCAGGACGGCACGCCTCGCGCTGCTGCTCTCACTCGCGGTGTTCTTCGCGGGCGGTATCCTCGGTATTTTCGTCGACGGGGCGGACACCCGCACCCCCGCGCACTATCACGGCGTCATCGGCGGCGTGAACGTCGCCGCAATGGGCCTGGTGATTCTCTTCGTGCTGCCGCTGCTGGAGCGCGGGCTTGCCAGATGGCGGGCGATACGCGCCGCATTCTGGCTGTATGGCCTGGGGCAGCTTTTGCACAGCCTTGGCCTCTTCGTCGCAGGCGGCTACGGCGCGCCGCGCAAGGTGTCGGATACCGCGCCGGGCATGGACGTTATCGGCAATTGGATCGGCCACGTCGGAATAGGTATCGGCGGCGTGATCGCCGTCATCGGCGGAATCATGTTCATCTGGATTGCCGGCAGGCGCGCTCTGGCGCGCGCGGCATAGATATTCAGAATGTCTGGAAACCGGCGGGACAATCTTCTATAACCCGTCCCTTGCAGTCATTCCCATCGGGGCCGCCAACCGGGCGGATAAGTTATGAGCGATAGCGGTCGCAGCGAACTGGCCTTGGAAAAACTGGACACGACAGCGTCGGCACCCATGGAGCCCCGCTTCCGCGTCAACGATTTCGCCGTCCTTCTTAAGCCGAAGATCATGGCGCTCGTCGTGTTCACGGCGCTGGTCGGCATTCTGATGGCCCCGGGCGGCGCGGATGCGCAGACGGGCCTGATCGCGGTGCTCTGCATCGCCATCGGCGCGGGCGCGTCGGGCGCCATCAACATGTGGTACGACCGCGACATCGACCTCATCATGCGCCGCACCCAGGACCGGCCGATTCCCGCCGGCCGCATGGATCCGAAACTGGCGCTGACATACGGTGTCGTGCTGGCAATCGGTTCCATCGTCATGATGACGGTCAAGGTGGGCACCGTCGCGGGTGGCCTGCTGGCACTGACCATTTTCTATTATGTTTTCATCTACACCGCGTGGCTGAAACGACGCACGCCCCAGAACATCGTCATCGGCGGCGCCGCCGGCGCGTTCCCGCCGCTGGTCGGCTGGGCCGCCGTGACGGGGAGCATCGATCCGGGCGCGATCGCACTCTTCATGATCATCTTCCTTTGGACGCCGCCGCATTCCTGGGCATTGGCGCTGTTCCGCCGTGGCGACTATGCCGCCGCCGGCGTCCCGATGATGCCGGTCGTCGCGGGTGAGCGCGAAACCAAGCGCCAGATGCTGATCTATACGGTCCTGATGGTCGCCGCCACGCTGGCGCCGAGCTTCCTTGGCGTTTCCGGCTTGCTCTATCTCGTCACCGCCGCCGTTCTGGGCGTCATGTTCTGGATTCGCACCTGGCGGCTCTGGAAAGCCGAGGGCACGGAACCGGCCAAGCCGTTGTTCCTGTTCTCGATCCTTTATCTGTTCCTGATCTTCCTCGCGATGATCGCCGACCGGCTGCTGTTCATCCCGGTCGTGTAAGCGATGCCAGACGCGCCGCTCTCCAACGCCTACGAAAGACTGGAAGCCCGTTTCCGCCGTATCGCGCTGCTCGGCGAGGCCCAAGCCGTGCTTCACTGGGATTATGCCGCGGTAATGCCGGACGGCGGCGCCGAGGCCCGCTCCGAACAGCTTGCAGAACTGAGGGCGATTGCGCACGGGCTGCTGGTCGCAGAAGACACCGCCGACCTGATCGCCCAGGCACGTGCCAATGACGCGGCACTCGACCCTTGGCAGAACGCGAACCTGACCGAGATCGAACGCCAGCACCACCGCGCCGCGGCTCTCGACGAGGCCTTCGTCACCAGGATGTCGCGTGCATCGAGCACATCCGAACAGGCCTGGCGGAAAGCCCGCGCCGAGAACGATTTTTCCATCGCCGCCGGCCCGCTTGAATTACTGGTCGAACTGGTGCGCGAAGAAGCCCAGCGCATCGGCGACGCCTTCGGCCTGGATCCCTACGACGCATTGCTCGATTCCTATGAACCCGGCGGCCGCGCCGCCGACATCGATCCGATCCTGGACGACCTTGCCGATTTTCTACCGGGTTTTCTCGACGACGTCCTCGCGCGTCAGGCGGCCGCCGGGCCCGCCGTCATGCCCGAAGGCCCCTTCCCGGAAGAAACGCAGCGCGAACTAGGGATGCGGTTCATGGCGGTGCTCGGCTTCGATTTCGAACGCGGCCGGCTGGATGTCAGCCACCATCCGTTCTGCGGCGGCGTGCCGGACGACGTGCGCATCACCACTCGATATGACGAGAACGACTTCACATCCGCGCTGATGGGCGTGCTGCACGAAACCGGGCACGCCCTTTATGAACAAGGCCTGCCGAAAAAATGGCGCCTGCAGCCCGTCGGCACCGCACTGGGAATGTCGATCCACGAAAGCCAATCGCTGCTGATGGAGATGCAGGTTTGTCGGTCGCCCGAATTCCTGACGTTTGCGCTTCCGATTACCCGCGAGACCTTCAATGGTGTGGGCCCGGCATGGGACACCGACAACATTCTCAAGCTCTATCACAAGGTCGAGCGCAGCTTCATTCGCGTCGACGCGGACGAGGTGACCTACCCGCTGCACGTCATCCTGCGCTATCGGCTGGAAAAAGACATCATCGCCGGCAAATTGAAGGTCGCCGATCTGCCGGACGCCTGGAACGCGGCATTCAAGGATCTACTCGGCGTCGACGTCCCGAACGACGCGCAGGGCTGCCTTCAGGATATTCACTGGTACGACGGCGCGCTCGGTTATTTCCCGACTTACACATTGGGCGCGATGACGGCGGCGCAGGTCTATCAGGCGGCGTGCGCCGCGCATCCGGAAATTCCGGAATGCGTGTCTAAAGGGGAGTTCGCGACGCTCCTGTCATGGTTGCGCGAGAACGTACACGCCAACGGACGTCTGCTGTCGGGGCCGGAACTCCTGACCCGCGCGACCGGCCGCCCACTCGAAGCGGCACCGTTCAAGAACCACCTGAAGGCACGCTATCTGCTGGACTGACGGCTTACTTCAACCAGCCTCTGGACTTGTAATAGGCGTCCGCCGCCGGATGAAGCGGCGCGCTCAGACCTTCCATTACCATTTTCTCTGGCGTCGACATGGCATAGGCCGGGTGCTTGGCCTTAAAGCCGTTGAAATCCTCGAAGACAGCGCGGACCAGTGTCTCCACCAAAGCCGGGTCCGTGTCCTTCAAGGTGACGAGCGTCGCCATGACACCGAACGTGTCGACCTTTTTCTGTCCGTCCCAATAGGTTTTCGCAGGGATTGTGACCTTCGAATAATAGGGCCGGGCCGCCGTCGCCAGTTTACGGATAATGGTGTTGTGCGGCTCGATCAGCATGCCGTTGCACTCGGCGACAGCACGCTGCATGGCGTTGTTCGGGATTCCGACGGCGTAGACGAAGGCTTCGAATTTTCCTGCGCAGAACGCATCGACCTGCTCGGACGACGATAACTCGCTGACGTCACTGAAGGTACTTAACTTCCAACGCTGTGCATCCAGCATTTCTTCCATGGTCTGTCGGTGGCCCGCGCCCGGGTTGCCGATGTTGATGCTGTGGCCCTTGAGGGCATACCAGTTCCTGATCTTGGCATCACGATTGACCACCACCTGTATCGGCTCGGCATAGACGGAGAACACGGCCCGCAGGTTCTCGATTTTCTTTTCTTTCCACTCGCTGGAGCCCTTGTAGGCATGGAACTGCCAGTCGGACTGCGCCATCGCGAAAGCGATATCACCGGCATGGAGCGCTTTGAGGTTCGCCACCGAGCCACCGCTGGGGGGCGCCTGGCATGGTGTGCTCCGGGCGTTCAATAGCCCACACAATGCTTGACCGGTCGCGTAGTAGACCCCGGTCTCACCGCCGGTGCCGATGGTAATTTTATCGGCCGCATGAAGGGCAGGCGTGCCCATCATTACGAACATGATCATGAGTGTCGCAACGAACGTTCTCAAAGGCCCTGCCTCCTGGTTGATTATTTTTTCAAATCATGCCCGTTTCGAAATTTTACTTCAATATTGATGGATGTGCCGTCGTCCTTGTTTCACATGGGTTCGATGGATAGTTTTAGCGAAATAACGGGGGCGTCGTTGTTCGCGCTCCGATAGGGAGAATTTCTTTGCGCTATATTTCTACCCGTGGCCGTGCGCCAGAACTGGCGTTTGACGACGTTCTACTGAGCGGCCTGGCCCGTGACGGCGGCCTTTACGTACCCGCCGAGTGGCCACGTTTCAACACGGACGACCTCGTGGCCATGAAGGCGCTCAGCTACAACGATCTGGCGTTCAAGGTCATTCAGCCCTTCGTCGGCGGCACGATCGACGATGACGCCCTGAAAGCGATCATCGCGCGCGCCTATTCGACGTTCGAGGGCGGCGAGGTCGCGCCGCTGATCAATATCGGCGACGACATCCATCTGATGGAACTGTTCCACGGCCCGACTCTCGCCTTCAAGGACGTCGCCATGCAGATGCTGGGCGGCCTGTTCGATCACGTTCTACAGGCGCGCGGCGAGCATATTACGATTGTCGGCGCAACGTCCGGCGACACCGGTTCCGCGGCCATCGAAGCCTGCCGCGGCAAGGACACGCTCGATATCTTCATGCTGCACCCTGAAGGCCGGGTTTCCGAAGTTCAGCGCCGGCAAATGACGACGGTCCTCGCCGACAACGTCCACAACGTTGCCGTCCGCGGCACCTTCGACGACTGCCAGGACCTGGTGAAGGCGATGTTCAACGACACGTCTTTCCGCGACCGGCATCACCTGTCCGCCGTCAATTCGATCAACTGGGCGCGGGTCATGGCGCAGATCGTCTATTATTTCCACGCGGCGCTCCACCTGGGCGCACCCGAGCGCGAAGTCTCGTTCACCGTGCCGACCGGCAACTTCGGCAACGTCTTTGCCGGTTACGCCGCCATGAAGATGGGTCTGCCGGTCAAAAAATTCATCGTCGCCGCCAACGCCAACGATATTCTGGCGCGGTTCTTCGATACGGGTGAAATGCGCACCGACGCCGTCGTCCCCACCCTGAGCCCGAGCATGGACATCCAGATTTCTTCGAATTTCGAACGCCTGCTGTTCGACATGATGGGCCGCGATGGGGCCCGCGTCGAAAGCACGCTGACGACATTCCGCAAAGAAGGTAGCTTTCGCGTCGATCAGGGCATGCTGGACACCGTGCGCGAGAGGTTCGACGCCGCGCGCTACGACGATAAGGAGACCACGGAAACGATCCGCGCACTTTACGCGGAAAGCGGCATGCTGATCGACCCGCACACGGCGGTCGGGCTTGCCGCCGCGAAGGCCAAACACGATAACGACGGCACACCAATGGTGGTTCTTGCAACGGCGCATCCCGCAAAGTTCCCGGACGCGGTCGAAGCCGCGACCGGCGTGCGCCCGGCATTGCCGGAACGCATGAGCGATCTTTATGACCGAGAGGAGCGTGCGGTGACCACCGACAACAGCCTCGACGCCATCGAACGCCTCGTGAACGACACCCTTGGCGCGGAAATGGCTCCTTCATGACGGTCCGCGTCACTACCCTTGATAACGGTATGCGGGTCGCCACCGACAGCATGCAGAACGTCGAGACGGTGACCCTCGGCACCTGGGTCGGTATCGGTGCGCGCGACGAGGCGCCCGAGGTGAACGGGATTTCGCATCTTCTGGAGCATATGGTCTTCAAAGGAACGGAACGCCGGACCGCGCGCCAGATCGCCGAGGAGATCGAAGCCGTCGGCGGCCATCTGAACGCCTATACGTCGCGCGAGAACACCGCCTACTACGCAAAAGTTCTGAAAGACGATATCGGCCTCGCGGTCGATCTGGTGTCCGACATCGTCATGCACGCGACCATGGATCCGACGGAACTCGAGCGGGAAAAATCGGTCATCTGCCAGGAAATCCACCAGGCCCATGACACGCCCGACGACATCGTCTTCGACCTGTTTCAGGAAGCCGCTTACCCCGAACAACCCATCGGCCGGCCGGTGCTGGGCACGGAAGACATCATCCGCTCGCTTGGACGAGACGATGTCGAAGGATACCGCAAGCAAAGTTACACCGGCCCCCACTGCCTGTTTTGCGCCGCCGGCCGCGTGGATCACGACGAACTCGTCGCGATGATCGCCGACACCTTCGACACGCTTCCGACGCTCAACGGCAGCGGCCGCGAAGCCGCCACGTACAAAGGCGGCGATATCCGGCTCGAACGGGATCTGGAGCAGGTTCACATCGTGCTTGGCCTCGAAGGAATCGGATACCGCGAAGACGATTTCTATGCCGCATCGGTACTGTCGACCCTGTTCGGCGGCGGCATGTCATCCAGGCTGTTCCAGGAAGTGCGCGAGGAACGCGGCCTCGCCTATTCGATCTATTCGTTCCTGTCGTGTTACGAGGACGGTGGCATCTTCGGTATTTATGCGGGCACCGGCGAAGAGCATTTGGGTGATCTGATTCCGCTGCTGGCGGATGAGGCAGGCAAGGTGATCGATACCCTGAACGAGGAAGAAACCGAACGCGCCCGCGCCCAGCTCAAGGCCAGCATTCTCATGGCCCGCGAAAGCACCTCGGCCCGCACCGAACAGATGGCGCGCCACCTGATGCTGTTCGGCCGGCCGCTCGACCCGGAAGAGATCGTCGCCAAGATCGAGGCCGTGGACGGCAACGCGGTCCGCCAGGTGGCGGCACGCATCTTCCGTGGACGCCCGAGCGTCGCCGCCATCGGCCCCGTCAAGGGGCTCGAGAGCCCGGACAGCCTTGCCGCCCGTTTTAACTGACGCGATGGCGCTCCATCCCGGCAACTTTCTGATTTCCCAGGGGTCGTTCGTTCGACATCCGCAAGCGCCGGAATTCGGGCTCGGCCGCGTTCAGACCATCGTCGGTGACAGGATTACGGTAAACTTCGAGAACGAGGGAAAGCTGATCATTGACGGTTCCGTGATCGAACTGATGATCGTCGATCCGAACGACAGCCCGGAATCTTAAGCCACCCGGTCCTTGGCCCAACTTTCGACCGCCATGTCGCGCACACGCTGCACTTCGTCCGCGGGCACAGCCGCCGGGCGGCCCTGTTCCAGCGGATCGAAGTGAAACAGATAAAGCCGCGACACAAAGTCCGCGATCGGCAGTGAACTCTCGCCGTAACGCTCGCCGTTGCCATCGGTCGACACGACCACGCCCGCCCCCCAGTCCTGGCCGCTGTCGTTATTGGGGTTATAGAAATAGACGCGCATTTCGTCGGCCTGATCGAGCGCGACCCGGCAAATGCTGATCGCGTGCCAGCCGACGTAGCGCGCCGCACCATCGGTCATCGCGACGCCCGCGGGTTGCGGGTGAATAACCGGCTGCCCGCCGTTATAGGAAGGATGGTAGGCCGCATAGAAGTGGCGGATGAAGGTGTCGAAATCCTTGAGCTTGCCGGTCGCGACATCGACCGCGATCTCCATACCGCGGCCGACCCACCAGCCGTGCAGTTCGCGGTTAACCCATTTGTGCATGTCGTCGCCACGGCCGGCGCAAAGCGCCCCCATCTGCGCGTAAATGCGGTCCAGATGCGGCACGACGATGGCCGACACCGGATCGACGTCGAACAGCATCTTGGCTACCGCCCCTTCCGCCCGGGACGAAACGGGTGCGCCCTCGAAGGTAATCACGACCTCGTCGTCGCGTGCCGCCCAGGTGATGATCTGCAATAGATAATCCGGGTCCGTAAAGGACCACATCGAAAGGGCGCGCGCTGCCTGACAGGTCGGGTTATTGCCCTGACCAATTCCGAACGGCATGCCGAGAAGGCTCAAAACCCCCGCGCTCAAAAACACTTCCGGCGAATGCGCAGGGCCGAAACCAGCGGTGATTGTCTCGCGCGCCGTCGGTGACATCTTGAGCGACAGCTGACGCCAGAGCGCCGGTGCCACAGGTGGCATATAGACGATGCCGCGCTCCAGCATCTGAGCCAGTCCGTAGATCGCCTGCGCGGTTTCTGCGTGAATTGCGTGATCGATCAAGGCGCGGGTTAGATCCCCGTAGCATTTGAGGGAATCGGTCCCCGTGCTCGAAAGTCCCAGCGTGTCCGGGATCAATTCCGGTGATCGCGCGGCGACATGCCGCAGAAAAACGGCGTGATAAGCGGACACAAGGCCGGTGTCATGCATCGCACGCGCAAACGCACTCGCTTCCTGCGCCAGCCCGCCGGGATCCAGGTTGGCGATACTTTCCACGTAGGCATCAAGCCCCGGATCCTCTCGACTAAGTCTCGTGGGACCGAACACGGCACTGATCAGTCGATCTGCGCCCCACGCGCCGGTGCCGGCATCGGCGCCGCTATCGAACAGCCAAACCGAAATCTGCGCGATCATCGCCTTGATATCGTCGACAACCACCGGCCGCTGCGATAGCAGCCGCCAGATTTCGGCGATCAGGGTATCAAGGATTTGATCGTGCCCGATGTTCCGGACGAGGTGCCCGTAAAGAAGCCGGCACACCCGATCCATGCCACCCGGCCGGGTCCGTGCCGCTTCGTCCTGGGTCGAAAACACCAGATCGAGATTGAGGCCGACCACCTGCGACAGGAAATTGTGGGCGTGTTCGGAGGCGATGCCGGGATGAAAATACTGCCGCTTGGCGACTGCCAGCATACGGAGGTGATTGAGCACTTCCAGCATCGCGGTCTGCGTGTCGGCGAATTTCAAGGTTCGCCCGGCAAGCGCCGCCTGCAGGGTATCTGGTTGCGCCCAGTCGGTGCCGGCAAAGATACCGGCGTCCTCAAGCGCCTGGATGCGCAGGTAAACCTCAGCGAGCCCATCCTCGCTCGCCATCATGCGCCGCGAAAGCTCGAGCACGGCGGCACGATGACGTGCCTTGCCGAACGGACGCGCCTCGGCAAGGCGCGCGCAGGCGTCATCCAGTTTCACCGCAAGGGCGGGGTCATATGCAACCGGCGCCTCTCCGGCGCCGGTGCCAATGGTGTCAGTCATTTCGCCCCTCCCGACGAAGGCTCAACGCCCGCCGTTTAGATATAGAAATCCAGATCTTCCTGCTTCAACAGCAATTCCCGCATACGATACGGATCATCGCCGAAGAAATACACCAGACCCCAGTGCGTGCCAAACGCGGTTCGCTTGGTAACCTTGTTCTGCTGAGGCGCCATAAGCTCATGGAACTCGAAGAACGGGTCGTTTTCCGTCTCTTCGGGAATCTGCAGGTCGCTAACCACGCGGCGGCGCGGATAAACCCCGAAACAGCCTGCGTGCCCCTTGGCATCGACAACTTCCTTCGGGAAGAACGCGTCGATTTCCTCCTGGGTCGTCTTCGGGTCGAACATCAGCACAAGGCCCTGGTAGCAATTGAAGCCGTATGCGCGCTCGATCAACTCGAAGGCATTGAACCCGGGCGGCCGGTAGGCGACCTCGCCGAAGTACATCTTGCCGTCACTGGTGACGAAGTATTCAGGGTGGATGAAGCCGAAATCGATGTTGAAGGTTTCGATCAGCTTCTCGATCTCCTCGGTCACCCGGTCGCGCCATTTCTCAAGCTCCGGAGTCGCCGGAACGAACACCGAATACCCGAGATGCACGTACTCGGAGATATTCAGAAACTGAATCTTGCGGTCCTTAATGAAGGCCTCGACCGCGAACTCCCAGCCATCAAGATGGCTCTCCATCAACGACGGAAACTCGTCGTCGGGGATATTGTCCACGTCCTCGGCGGTCCGCACGACCCGGTGTCCGAGGCAACCCGCCTTGTCGAACGCTTTGACATGGATCGGGTCGTTGGGATCGCCATCGAGCTTGAGCAGGGCTTCGTTAACGCGGCGCAGGAAATTCACGACATCGGATTTACTCTGCGCTTCCTCGAAGATGCCGACACGAATGCCGCCGAGTTGCGCACGGCGTTTCATCATCGCCTTGTTGCGGAACAACATGGCCTGGTTCATCAGGCGCGGATTTCCGAGCAGCACCGCGTTGACGGCACCGGCCCATTCGACGGTTTCCTCGAACAACGGAATCGCCACGTCGACGCCCATCTCCTTGAGCTTCTCGCCCAACTCGAAAGAGCGCTCGTTAAGTCGCTCGAAGTCCCAGGACATGAAAGGAATGTTATTCTCCTCGGCATAGTCCTTGGCCCACGACGGCGCTACGACGATGTAACGGCGGTCGAAGCGGTCGATGGCATCGATGGCATTCAGGCTCCAGCCGAAGATGGCAACGTAGCCCTTGTTCGGATCCTTGTTGGCGTTCGGGTCCTTGCTGGCCATTGATCTAATAACTCCCTTCAGGAATTCTGAATTAACTGAAAATATACTCTTCGCTTCTTCCAATAAATAATGTAACGCCTATAATAATTCAAGGACCGATAAATCTATAATAAAATACAAATATACAAAATTATTTATGAAAGTATCGAATAATGATTATTTTATATTATTTGCAAGCGCGAGTTATTAGAAATACGCACCTTGCGGATGGGCGAATTTCTCTACCAACCACTTACTCTTACTTATAATCGACTTAGAAAGCTGAAATAGAAGCCGTCAGCCGCGGCCAACGCGGGCCAACAGCGCAAGCGCATTCAGGTAAGACGGCCGTTCCGCGATCTGGCCATCGACCTCAACCCGGTCACGGCCGTCTTTCTCCGCGGCCTCGAACGCGGCGACCAGACGATCGGCGTGCGCCACCTCGTCGGCACCGGGTTCGAGGATCTCGCGGATAATGGCGATCTGGTCGGCGCGCGCCGCCGACTTCGCATGGTAGCCGAGCGCTTTCGCATATTCGGTCTCGGCGACCACCCCCTCCGTATCAGCCCAGGTATAGGGGCAGTCGACCGGCTCGACGCCGGCCGCACGGCATTCCAGCAGAAACCGTTCCCGGGCATAGCGAATCGCCGTTCCCGCAGGGTCGCGCGGGGCCTGCAGGCTGGTCGTCATGTCCTCGGACGCAACCAGGCAGCCAATCAGCTGCGGCGACTCCTTCAAAATCGCGTAGGTGTTCACCAGACCTTCCGCCGTCTCGATACACGGCAGCAGCATCGGTGGCGCATCTCCTTTACCGCCGTGCCGGCCGATAGCGCCTGCAAGGTCGTAAATATCCGTCGCCGAAGCGGTCTTGGGTAGCGAGATGACTTCGGCGCCGGCCTCGAGCGCGGCGGCGAGGTCGAGCGGATAGTCCCGGGTGCCCGTCGGATTGATGCGGACGCAAGGCTTTGCACTGGCGGCAGAGATGACCGATAGCGTCTCAGCCAACATCTCCCGACCCTTCTCGCGAAGCGCCGGCGGTGTGAAATCCTCCATATCGACGATGACGCAGTCGGGCCTGGCGTCGGCGGCTGCGTTGATCTGATCCATGTCGATGGACGTCACGAACAGCCAGGTCGTCAAATTCTTACCGGAATCGGTCATTGCGGGAAATCGCGGCGATCAGTCATCGTCCGCCTGATCGTCCATGTAGGCTTCGACGATCTGATAGATCGCCTCGGTGTCTTCGGCATTGCCCGAAAACACGATGTTCGAGGTCTCGCCGTATATGTTCATGACATATCCGCGTGCGCCACAGACTTTCTCCAGCGCGAGCGCGAACGGCATCAGCACCTGGTCGTTGAGTTTTTCGGCGGTATCGCAGTCATCCATGCGGCGGATCAGATCGCGCATGAACGCGTCCGGATCGTTGCCGGAAGAAGGTGACTTCGGTGAGGGTTTTCCCTTGCCCCGTCCGGGGCCGCGTCCCTTAGGCATGACCGGCCTTATCGGACAGCATGAGCGGGTCGATGCCGAGCTTCGCCATGGCCCGTTCCCACTTGGTGGAGATATTGGCATCGAACAAGAGCTGCGGATCGGCGTCAACGCTGAGCCAGCCGTTGGCCTTGATTTCGGCATCGAGCTGACCGCTGTCCCACCCGGCATACCCGAGCGCCAACAGCCGCTGCCGGGGGCCACCGCCTTCGGCGATGGCGCGCAATACATCGACGGTCGCCGTCAATGCCACCTCGTCGTCGACGACCATGGTCGCGTCGTGCATGTAGTCCGGCGAATGCAGCACGAAGCCGCGGCCGGTTTCGACGGGACCGCCGAACAGCACCTCGATCCCCTCGCCCGCCGGCGGCATGGTGATGTCGAGCTGACTCAACAGATCGGGAAAGCTGATACTATCGAGTGGCTTGTTGACGACAAGACCCATCGCGCCCTCGGGGCCGTGCGCACACACGTAGATCAACGTCTGCTGAAAACGGTCGTCCTCCATGCCCGGCATGGCCACGAGGAACCTGCCCGTCAGATAATTGTCGTCTTTGAAACGGTCCTGCAAAAAGCCTCTCACGCGTGTCTCCGTCGGGTTGCAGCTATTGCTGTGGTATTATGACACATAGGTCGTCCGGCGCAAAAATCCACTGGGTCCGACGCTTCACCCAAACTCAATATCACGTGAGCATCGACGTTCCGGGTTGCACTGGCCTCGGGATTATGGCGGATGGTATAGACGCGCCAACTGGAAGTTAATGAACGATGCTGAAACGCGTAACCGCTCTGTCCCTGTACTGCCTCGCGCTGTTGGCGACGTGGAGCAGTGTCGCACATGCCGAAATCGCACGATCGGCCTGGGCCGAAGAAGAGCAATCCGCCGTGCGGCTGATCGCCGCCCGTGACGGGTTAGGCGATGACGGCAAAGTCCTCGCCGGCCTGCAATTCCGCATGAAACCGGGCTGGAAGGTCTATTGGCGCTCGCCGGGCGACGCCGGGTTCCCGCCGCAGCCGGACTTCCAGGCCAGCACTAACGCCGACATCGGGCCGCTACGTTGGCCCGTGCCGGAGCGATTCTCGGTTCTGGGTCTCGAAACGCTGGGTTACGAGGGCGGCGTTATCCTCCCGTTCGACATCGCGTCCCCCGATCCCGGGCGGGATGCCGAAATCGCCGCAACGGTTCGCTACCTGACATGCAAGGAAATCTGCATCCCCTACGACGCCACGTTGCGGATGACGTTACCCGCCGGCGAGGGCGCGCCGACCAGTTTTGCGCATGACATCGGACAGTTCGAATCGCGCGTGCCACGCATCGGGGACGCCGCACGCCTCGAGATCGCGTCGGCGTGGACCGAAATATCCGACAAGGGACTGTACGTCGCCGCCCGCGCCACATCCGAATTGCCGTTCAGCGCGCCCGATCTTTATGTCGAAGGCCCGGTCGGGTTCGGATACGGCGCCCCCACCGTCAAGATCGACAATGCGTCGCGCGAAGCGGAGTTGCGTGTGCCGGTATCCGGTTTCAGCGGCACGCCGGCAGAAGCCGCCGAAAAACTGACCGGCGAGACATTCACGTTGACGCTGCTGGATGGAAAGCGGGCGATGGAAACGCCGGTATCCCTTGAGCCGCCGCAGCCGTTCCAACCCAATATTTTGGACACCCGCACCGATGCAGCTCAGCCGCGATCGCTGCCGGTCATCCTGCTGTTCGCCTTTCTGGGCGGCTTGATCCTGAATTTGATGCCGTGCGTGCTGCCGGTGCTGTCTTTGAAATTCCTGAGCGTCGTCAAACACGGCGGCAGCGCACCGGCGACCGTGCGCCTCAGCTTCCTGGCGTCGGCGAGCGGCATCATATTCGCGTTCCTGATGCTGGCTGCCGCCCTGGTGGCGCTGAAGTCCGTCGGCGCCGGTATCGGCTGGGGGATTCAGTTCCAACAGCCGTGGTTTCTGATCGTCATGGCATTTCTGGTAACGCTTTTCGCCTGCAACATGTGGGGCTTTTTCGAGTTCCGTCTGCCGGGCAGGATCGCAGACACCGGACATGCCGCAGGCACCCACGAAGGAGTGATCGGCCACTTTCTGCAGGGCGTGTTTGCGACATTGTTGGCGACGCCGTGCTCGGCGCCGTTTCTGGGCACCGCGGTCGGTTTCGCTCTGTCGCAGGGTCCGGCCGACATATTTGCCGTCTTTGCCGTCCTCGGGCTCGGTCTCGCGGCGCCTTATCTGCTGATCGCGGCCTTGCCTCGTCTCGTCACCTTCATGCCGAAGCCCGGACCATGGATGGTGCGGCTCAAATTCGTCCTCGGTCTTGCCCTCGCGGCGACGGCGGTGTGGCTGTTGAGCGTGCTTGCGGGCGCTGCGGGAACGTTCGCCGCCGTTCTGACGGGCGTCCTTCTCGTCGCTGCCGCGCTTTGGCTGGGTCCCGTAATGCGGACGGTGCCCGAGATCAAGAAAGCGACGCCTGTGGTTTTGGTGCTCGCCACCATCGCCGCCATAACAACGGCGGAAATCGGCGACATCAACGGCCCGCTGGATCCCGACACCCCGGGCGTTTCTAAGATCGGCTGGCAGAAGTTCGACCCCGCCGCTATCCCCCGCTTGGTTGAAAAAGACCTGATCGTATTCGTCGACGTCACCGCGGACTGGTGCATCACGTGTCAGGTGAACAAGCGTCTCGTCATGGAACGGGGCCGCATTCTCGAGCTTCTGAATAGTCCCGACGTCATCGCCATGCAGGCCGACTGGACCCGGCCCGACTCCGAGATCGCTCGGTACCTGGCGTCGTTCGGGCGTTACGGCATTCCATTCAACGCGGTTTACGGCAAAGGCGCGCCAAAAGGTGTCGCCCTTCCGGAATTATTGAGCGAACAGGTGGTTCTGGATGGCATGAAATCCGCCGCCCCAGCCAGGCTGGCCGACACTTTCAGGTAGCAGAAGCGTGGCGCGGCGCCAAAAAGCCTTTGCAACCCGGGGGATTGTCCCTATCTCATGTGGACGCCGGATTTGCCGGCTTAATGCATTTTTTTAACCCTATCACCGGGAGAGAACACATGACCATCAAGGTGGGAGACAAGATTCCGAGCGTTACGCTCAACGTCATGACCGAGGACGGCCCCGACGCCGTTTCGACCGATGACTTCTTCGCCGGCAAGAAAGTTGCCATTTTCGGCGTCCCGGGCGCGTTCACGCCGACCTGTTCGGCCAAGCACCTGCCGGGCTTCGTCGCCAACGCGGATGCCCTTAAAGCAAAAGGCGTCGACGCCATTGCCTGCGTTTCCGTCAACGATCCGTTCGTGATGGGTGCCTGGGGTAAGGACCAGGGCGTCGGCGATAAGGTCGCCATGCTCGCCGACGGCTCTGCCAAGTTCGCCAAGGCAACCGGCCTCGAGCTGGATCTGACCGACAAGGGCCTTGGCGTCCGCTGCCAGCGCTTCTCGATGGTTGTCGACGACGGCACCGTCAGCAGCATTCATATCGACGAAGGCACCTTCGAAAAGACCAGTGCCGAAACGATGCTGAGCGAACTTTGATTTGCGCACGGGGCGCCGCCCAAGGGTGGCGCCCCCGCATTTACAGCCAGTTTAACCTTTGGCCGCTTTCTTAGGCGGCTCTTTTTCTGCCGCATCGAAAGCTTCCTGGCTTTCGCGGGCTTCCCTCAGCAACCACTCCCGAAACGCGATCAGCGCCGGCCGCTCCACCTGATCCTGACGGCAGACCAGATACACCGATACATCCGACGGGCAATGGATATCGAACAGCCGGACGAGACGCCCCGTCTGCAGATCCTCCCAAACATGCGCGCTTCGCGCCAATGCCACCCCCTGCCCCTCGAAAGCGGCCTGAATCGCCATGTTGGTGTCCGGGAACCGCGTGCCTTCTCGCAGTGCCGGCTGGTATACCGACGGCGGCACGCCGGCGAACTCGAACCAGTAATCCCAACCGGGCGAGAGAACGCCCTCGTGGCGTAACAGAAGCGGCAGGCGGCAAAGATCGGCGGGTGTTTCAGGGGTGCCGTATTCCTCGAGTAACCGCGGTCTCGCCACCGGGATGACGTAATCGCGCATCAGCTCCCACGACACAAATCCGGGATACTGGCCGTCGCCGAGCGTGATGACGGCATCGTGATTGCTGTTCGCGGTCGGCCGGGTGTCCTGGCGTGTCGACAGCCATACGTCGACCTCTGGATGTTCCACCCTGAATTCCTGCAACCGGGGGACCAGCCATTTCACCGCCAAAGACGGCAGCATTTCGACCCGAAGCGCGGTATGTCCCTCATCCGCCTTGAGATCCTCAAGAGCGGTTGAAAGGTCGTCGATAAAGTCGTTGACGATCCCGGCCAGTTGCTCGCCGGCCGGCGTCAACAACAACTGACGGGGTCGGCATTCGAATAACTGGATGTCCCAAAGTTCCTCGATATGACGGATCTGGTGGCTGACCGCGCTCTGCGTCACGTTCAGTTCATCAGCCGCCTTGGTAAAGCTCAGATGGCGGGCGGCGGCGGCCAGAGCCCGTAACGCGGCGATGGGCGGAAGGTGCGGCATATCAAATTCCGAGACAGTTCATACATGAATTATACATGAATAAAAGCTCATGCATAGAATGAAAAACTATCCTTTGTCCCGTTTCAAGGGCAGGAGTACATAAGGTTTCAGAAAGTTGCAGCCCGAAAGGTTCGGGCCAGACATGAGGATAAACACATGTTTAACAACAGCAAGAAATTCGCCAACTGGTTCCCCGGTCAAACCGCCACCCGTGATCGCTGGGGCGATCCGGTCGCAGGCGAGGTCAAAGGCCGCGAATTCCAATCCGGCACGAACGCGGCCGATGTCGCCGCCCAGCGGATGCGCTGGAGCCTCGGCCACGCCTGATTAACCCGTACGAATCTCCCGTCTGCCTCGCGACCTCCCTCGCGCTGCAAAATACGGGAACCCTCAGAAGGACACGATTGCCCCAAACGATCGTGTCCTTTTTTTATCCGGAATTTGCTGCCTCTAAAGCGCCCTGGCGGGCCAGCTCGTCGGCGCGCTCGTTTTCGGGGTGACCCGAATGCCCCCTGACCCAATGCCATTCGACATCGTGGGTCGAGATCGCGTCATCCAGCCGGCGCCATAGATCTTCGTTCTTAACCGGTTTCTTCGCGGCGGTTTTCCAGCCGCTCCGCTTCCAGCCGTGAATCCATGACGTGATGCCATCACGAACGTAGGTGCTGTCGGTATAGAGAACGACGTGGGAGGGCCGTTTGAGGCTTTCCAGTGCACGAATCGCCGCCATCAATTCCATGCGGTTGTTGGTCGTCGCGGCTTCGCCGCCGAAAAGTTCTTTTTCGTGTCCCTTCCAGCGCAGGATCGCGCCCCAGCCGCCGGGCCCGGGATTGCCGGAGCATGCGCCGTCGGTAAAAATTTCGATGCTGTTACCCGCGGCGTCAGTCGATGCCATAGGACTGGGGCCCCTTCACGTTCTGATGAAATTCGAGCTTTTTGATGTATTCGATGGGGTCCTTCGGCGTCACGAAGGCGTCTTCCGGCGTGTGTAGCCAGTCATACAACCGGGTCAGCAGGAATCGCATCGCGGCACCTTCCGCGAGCCTGGGCAATGCGTCGATCTCCGCCGGGTCAAGGGAACGGACACCCTGGTAGCCGCGCAGCAGCCTTCTGGCCTTGGTGACGTTGAAACTCAGGTCCGGCTCGAAACACCAGGCATTCAGGCAGACCGCGATGTCATAGGCCCATTGGTCGTTGCAGGCGAAATAAAAGTCGATCATCCCCGACAGGTGATCGGATCTGAAAAACACATTGTCTGGAAAAAGGTCGGCGTGGATGACGCCGCTCGGCAGGTCTTGCGGCCAGTCGTCGAGCAATGCGTCCAAAGCCATCGTCAAAACCTTAGAAAGGCCGGGTTTCACGGTGTCCGCGCCATCCCCGGAAGCCGCAAGCAACGGCCGCCAGGCATCGCAACCGAGCGCGTTCGGGCGCCTTAGGTGAAAACCCTCCGTCGCGAGGTGAAAATGCGCAAGAGCTTCGCCCACCTGGCGGCAGTGATCTGCCGTCGGTCGTCTGGGCCACATGCCCGCCAGAAAGCTCACCAGTGCGGCGGGCCTGTCCGCCAGCTCGCGGAGTGCATCGCCGGATTTGGTGCGGAGTGGAACCGGACACGGGATGCCATGTGCCGCGGCATGATCCATCAGACCGAGAAAAAACGGCAGATCCTCGATCTTCACCCGCTTCTCATAAAGCGTCAGGATGTAAGGGCCGCTCGTCGTGGTGACGATGAAGTTCGAGTTCTCGATACCTTCGGCGATACCCTTGCAAGACAACACCTCGCCGATGTCGTAATCGGCAATGAAGTTGATCAGTGCATCGTCTTCGATTTCCGTGTAAACCGCCATCCGGGCGTTTTAAGGGCTCTATCGCGGAACGCCAAGCGCGCATATCTCTCCGCGCGCCAGGTCCACCGGAATTCGGCTATAATGGGACCGGCAACGAACGCGTCGCTGGATTTGGATCGTTACGCATGACACCCGCTGGGAATACCCTTTTTGTGGCCAGAATATGTGCCGCCGCGCTCTGTGCGGGCGTAATTTTCACATCCGCACCCCTCGCGCGAGCGGCGTTACCGCCGCTCGACGAGCAACCGGCGGCCGCCGTCCGTATCCAGCCAAGCCCGGCCGTGTTGCGCGCGCAACAGGCGCTTTCCAAACTGGGGCTCTATCTGGGGACGGAGAACGGGGTCCTCGACAATTCGACACGGGCCGCGATTCGCATCTTCCAGCGCGCCAACGGTATGGACATCACCGGCCGTATCACCACCGACCTGATCGGCAAGCTCGAATACGCGGTTGGTGTCCGTAAACTGATGCGCCAGCTGGAAGATGCCCGCTCGGAGAGCATCAAGGACGCCCGTTCGAAACTTTTGAATCACCCAGCGACCCGGGACCTGATGAAGGCCGACCGGGTCGATGAAACGGCCGATCCAACGCGCGATGCCAGCGCGTGCTTCGACAACCCGACGACCCTCTGTCTGTTGGCCGAAGCCCTTGAGAGCGCCAAGGCGATTGCCAAGGCCGAACTCAGGGATTGGGCACTCGGTGAAATCCTGATTGCCGAGGCACGCGCCGGACTTGGCCAGAAAGCAATGGAAACTGCAGCACGCATCAAGGACCCCCGCCTCGTCATGGTGGCGCTGAGGGACATCGCCGAAGCACAGGCTGCCGCCGGCCGGCCCGACGACGCGGCGGCGGCGGCGGCGATTATTCCGGACCGCGAGAAGCAGGCCGACGCCTTTGCCGCGATCGCCGAGATTCAGGTGCGCCGGGGCGACAAGGAAGACGCGCAAAACACGCTGGAACGCCTGCTCGATGGTTTGGACGACGTCGGCGACGTTCTCAAGCAGATCGCCATCCGGACCCGGGCCGCGGTTATCTACACGAAGGCCGGCGCCCGAGACCTCGCGGAACTGGAACTTGAAATCGCCGAGCGTTCGGCGCGTGCACTACCCCAGGACAGTTCGAAAAGTGCCGGTATCCGGCACGTCGCATCGGCACTTGCCGATATGGAAGAGACCGCCCGCGCGCTGGAAATGCTCGAATCGGTATCAAGCCCATCTGACCGTATACCCGTACTGATGTCCGCCGCCGAAGCGCAAGCCCGCGCCGGCGACGCCGCGTCGGCCCTGGCGACGGCGGAGGGCATCGAGAACGTTCGTTACCGTGCCGTACTGCTCGGGCGGATTGCGCTGGCGCAGGCCAGAGCCGGCCGCAAGGACGACGCCGACACGACGCTCGAGCTTGCCTTCGCCGCCATCGACCATATCGACCGCCCGTATGCGCGATCGTTCGCGGTCAGCCGGATCGCGCTCGCACTGACCCAGATCCATGGCGACAGTGCCGACAAAAGCGAGGCAGATCTATCGGCGTTCAAGAACGCTGCAAAGCGCGCCGTCGAAGCCGCTGAGATGATCGAAGACCGGCGCCTTCATGCGCACACACTATGGCTGATCGCCGCCCGCCAACGCATTGTCGGCGACGAAAGCTGGAAAGATACCGAAGACCGTGCCCAGGCTGCGACCGGCGAAGTGACGGGCGACCTGAGCCGCGTCTGGATGTTCGCCGACATCGCGGAAGGACATGCGATTGCCGGCGAGGGCGAGGCCGCCTGGCGGTCTTTCGAACGTGGCGTCGAAATCGCACGCAACATCGATAATGCGTGGAGCCGGTCCCGCACGCTGGCCAAACTTGCTGCCACCCTGATCAGCCTCGTCGACCCGGGCCGGGGCCGTCAGCCGAACATTCCCTAATTCCGAAGCCCCCCGCCGCTTGTCGCGTTGGCCGGGGTCCAGTACATTCCGCGTGAAAATAAACCGGAGGCGGGTCGCGATGACCGGAAAAGCAAAGACCGACACCAAGAGCAAAGACCGGACAGCGGTCATACGCGGCTTCGCTTCGTCGGTCGCTCTTGCATCTGCGCTGGCGCTCAGCGCATGCGGCGCAGATAGCCTGCCGTTCATGGACAAAGAGATCATTCTTCCTTGCCCCAATTATTATATTCTCGAGGACGCGGCGAACCTGACCCAGTTTCAGGAAGGTCCGGGGCGTGACATCATCGACGTTCTGGCCCGGGCACGAATCGGAGAAATGCAGCTCTCCTGCCTGAGCGATATCGACACCAAGACCGACAGCGGCAAGATGGTCGTCGACGTATCCCCGATCATCGCCGCCGAGATGGGACCGGCGAACACGTCAAACACCGCGACGCTCCCTTACTTCGTTGTCGTCACCGACCCGGACAAAAAGATTCTTTACCGTGAGCCGCTGTCCGTCCGCGTCTCATTCGAGGGCAACAAAACCCAGATCGTCCTGATCGCACCGCCGACATCGATTGAATTGCCGATCACGCCGAAAATCCGTAACGACTATTATCGAATCTACAGCGGCTTCGAACTGACCAAGGAACAGGTCGAATATAACCGGAAAGCGATCCAGGACCGCCTGCAATAGGCGGCCTGTCCCGGTTGACCCCCTTAGCGGGTTCTGTAATGATCCCTTTGGAAGACGAGTACCTCGTCACACCGTTGTGGGAGAGACCGGCAACTAAGACGCCGGCGCCGAAGGAGCAACCGCCCCGGAATCTCTCAGGCAAAAGGACCGCAACGGGCTGAGGCTCTGGAAAGCGGATGTGGCGACAGCCACACCCACCGAAGATGTAAATCCACCGGCCTGTTTCCGGCGGATGACACTTTCAGGTTCCGAGACAGAGGGGGCGCTTTGGGCAACCGAACGGCATGCGGCCCGAGGTCGGCTTGAAGTAGCCATCTGTCACAAGGGGACCCATGTGGGACAAGATAACAGTCAACAATTGAAAACCGTGCCGCTGGCGGACTTTCACCGCCGGACAGGCGCAAAAATGGTGCCGTTCGCCGGTTACGAAATGCCCGTTCAGTATACCGCAGGCATCATCGAAGAGCACAAACACACCCGAGAACAAGCAGGCCTGTTCGACGTCTCGCACATGGGACAGGCATGGCTGCACGGTCCCGATGCCGCCAGCGCGATTGAAAAGCTGGTGCCCGGAGACGTGCAGGCACTGAAACCCGGAACCGGACGATACACCATGATTACCAACGATGCCGGCGGCATTGTTGACGATCTGATCGTCACCAACTGGGGCGATAAACTGTTTATCGTCGTCAATGCGTCGCGCAAACACGTTGACCTGCCGATGATCGCCAATGCGGCATCGGGAATCGCGGAACTTGAGATCGTCGAAGACCGAGCGCTGATCGCGCTTCAGGGACCGATAGCGTCCGAGGTGCTCTCGGGTATGGCGCCCGACGTCGCGACGATGGCATTCATGAGTGCCGCCTGGATTGAAATCGGCGGTGTTTCCTGCCATGTGACGCGCTCCGGCTATACCGGTGAGGACGGGTATGAAATCTCGATCCCGGTCGGCGACGTCGAAGCCATCACCGAAGCTCTGTGCGGACATAGCGCCGTCAAGCCGATCGGCTTGGGCGCACGTGACACGCTGAGGCTCGAGGCGGGCCTTTCTCTTTACGGCAACGATCTCGACGAGGAGACCTCACCCATCGAAGCCGGCCTCGCCTGGACGATATCCAAGCGGCGGCGGGAAGCCGGCGACTTTCCGGGCGCCGAACGAATCTTGAGCGAACTGGCGGACGGACCGAAGCGCAAGCGCGTCGGCATTCGTCCGGAAGGTAGGGCTCCGGCGCGCGACGGCACGGCGATCCACCGCCCCGGCGGCGATGCGATCGGTACGATCACATCCGGCGGGTTTGGCCCCAGCGTCGGCGCCCCCATTGCGATGGGTTACGTCGAAACCGCGCACGCGGCGGCCGAAACCGCCCTGGAACTCGCCGTCCGCAAGAACATGGTCCCGGCCCGCGTCGTCAAGATGCCGTTCCAGCCGCATCGTTATTTCAAGGGATAACATCCAAACCACAGGATCAGACTTCACGAGGAGCAAGAGACAATGAGCACTAAATACACCAAAGATCACGAATGGATCGATATCGACGGCGACGTCGGCACCGTTGGCATCACCGACCACGCGCAGGAACAACTCGGCGAACTTGTTTACGTCGAAGTCCCGGAAGTGGGTGCAACACTGGAACAAGGCGACGAAGCGTGCGTCGTCGAATCGGTCAAGGCCGCGAGCGAAGTCTACGCACCGTGCTCCGGTGAGATCGTCGAAGTGAACGAAGACCTCGCCGATGCGCCGACCACCGTCAACGAGCACGCCGAAGGCGACGGTTGGCTCTTTAAGATCAAGATATCGGACATGACCGAACTCGACGAGTTCATGGACGAAGCCGACTACAAGGAATTCCTGAAGGAGCTTGATGAATGAGCCGAGCCAGCCTCAAGGAACTCGAACACACGGACGAATTCGTCAGACGGCATATCGGTCCGTCCGACGATGACATCGCCGACATGCTGAAGACGGTTGGGTATGACAGCTTGGACCAATTGGTCGATAAAGCGGTACCCGATGAAATCCGCACAGACGAGGCATTCGACGAGCCGGCGATGACGGAGGCGGATGCCCTCGCCGAACTGGCGCGGATGGCCGGTCGGAACCGGGTCATGAAGAACATGATCGGGCTCGGCTATCATGACACGGTCACCCCCAGCGTCATCCTTCGGAACCTGATCGAGAACCCGGGCTGGTACACGGCCTACACGCCCTATCAGGCGGAGATTTCACAGGGCCGCCTGGAAGCGCTCCTGAACTTCCAGCAAGCGATGATCGACCTGACCGGCATGCCGCTCGCCAATGCATCGCTGCTCGACGAAGGCACCGCGGCGGCCGAAGCGATGACGCTGATGAAGCGATCGGGCAAAAGCAAAAGCGACAAGATATTCGTCGCCAGCAACTGCCTGCCGCAGACCATCGCGGTCATCGAAACGCGCGCGGCGCCGCTCGGCTTCGACGTCGTCACCGGCGACCCGTTCAAGGACCTGGACCCGGCGGACGTTTTCGGTGTCGTTCTGCAGTATCCCGCGGTCGACGGTGACATCCACGATTACGCCTCGTTGGCGGATAAAATCCACGATGCAGGTGCGCTGCTGACGGTATGTAGCGACCCCTTGGCGCTGGTGATGCTGAAAGCACCCGGGGAATGGGGTGCGGATATCGTCGTCGGTTCGGCGCAGCGTTTCGGAGTGCCAATGGGTTTCGGCGGGCCGCACGCCGCGTTCATGGCAACGCGTGAGGAATACCGCCGCTCGGTCCCGGGCCGTATTATCGGCGTTTCCGTCGATGCGCAGGGACGCCAGGCGCTTCGCATGGCCCTGCAAACACGCGAGCAGCACATTCGCCGCGAAAAGGCGACGTCCAACATTTGTACGGCGCAGGTGCTCCTTGCCAATGTCGCCAGCATGTACTGCGTCTATCACGGCCCGGACGGCCTGAAGCGGATTGCCGGGCGCGTGCATCGCCTGACCTCGATCCTTGCCGCCGGTTTGTCGAAACTCGGCGTCAACGTCAGAAACGACAACTGGTTCGACACCCTGACGCTCGACGTGCCGGGTCAAGCCGATGCCGTGCATGAACGAGCCGTCGAAGCGGGCTTCAATCTGCGCCGCATGGATGGCGATAGCGTCGGTATCTCGGTGAACGAGACCACCACCCGCGCCGATGTCGAGGCGCTGTTCGCCATTATCAGCGGCAAAAACGACCACGGCCTGGACGTCGGTAAACTGGACGACGAAGTCGACGACGGAATCGCCGCGAACTTGAGCCGAACAGGTGAAATCCTGAGCCACCCGGTGTTCAGTCTGCATCATTCCGAAACAGGGATGATGCGCTATCTGCGTCAGTTGGAAGAAAAGGACCTGGCACTCAACCGGGCGATGATTCCGCTCGGATCGTGCACCATGAAACTGAACGCCGCGTCCGAAATGATCCCGATCACCTGGGCGGGCTTTGGTAGAGTTCACCCGTTCCAACCCCTCGATCAGGTCGAGGGATATCTGGAGATGATCAAGGATCTGGAAGCCAAACTCTGCCAGATCACCGGTTTCGCCGCCGTATCCCTTCAGCCTAACGCGGGCTCGCAAGGTGAATATGCGGGCCTGTTGACCATCCGCGCCTATCACTATGAACGCGGCGACGATCACCGTAACATATGCCTGATCCCGTCAAGCGCCCACGGGACAAACCCGGCCAGCGCCGTCATGGCGAACATGAAAGTCGTCGTCGTCGCCTGCGACGATCACGGTAACGTCGATGTCGACGACCTGCAGAAGAAAGCGGAAGAAAACGCCGATAACCTGGCGGCACTGATGGTAACCTACCCATCGACCCACGGCGTCTTCGAAACCAAGATCAAGGACATCTGCAAGATCGTCCACGACAACGGCGGTCAGGTCTACATGGACGGCGCCAACCTGCAGGCCATGGTCGGCATCTGCCGGCCCGGCCGGTTCGGCCCCGACGTCATGCATATGAACCTGCACAAAACGTTTTGCATCCCGCACGGTGGCGGTGGCCCGGGTGTCGGCCCGATCGCCGTCGGCGAGCACCTGGCGCCCTTCCTTCCGGGCAGCCCGGTGGTGCCGGAAAGCGGCCCTGAAAAGGGCATCGGGGCGGTTTCGGCCGCGCCGTGGGGCTCCGCTTCCATCCTGCCGATTTCGTGGGCCTACATCGCCATGATGGGCGGACAGGGGCTCAAGAAAGCAACTCAGGTCGCGATCCTGAATGCGAACTACGTCTCGGCCCGGCTTAAGGAACATTTCAAGATCCTCTATACCGGTCCGGGTGGGCTGGTCGCGCACGAGTGCATTATCGACACGCGTCCGATCCAGAACGCCGCGCATCTGACCGTCGACGACATCGCAAAACGGTTGATGGACTACGGCTTCCACAGCCCGACCATGTCATGGCCGGTGATGCACACGTTGATGATGGAGCCCACTGAGTCCGAGCCGAAAGAGGAACTGGACCGCTTCTGCGACGCCATGATCGGCATCGCTTCGGAGGCCCGCAAAGTCGAGGCCGGCGAATGGCCCGCGGACGACAATCCGCTCGTCCATGCACCTCATACGGCTGATGTGGTGATGGCGGATAAATGGGACCGGGCCTATCCGCGCGAAGTCGCGGCCTATCCGGTCACCGGACTTCGCCACGACAAATATTGGCCCACGGTCGGGCGCATCGACAACGCGCATGGGGACCGCAACCTGGTCTGCACGTGCCCGTCGATCGACGCGTACCAGGAAGCGGCTGAATAAAGCTCAGAAGTCGTCCCAATCCTGGCGCAGGTTTTCGCCGACGTTGCACGGCGGCCGCAGTTCGCCGTAGGCCGGTATAAACCCGGTCTGCGGCTTACCCGGCTGCTGCGCCGGTTGAAGACCGGCGATCTCCAGGATCAATTTGCGACGCACGGCGCGGGCGTAATCCTCGAACCCGTTGGCGACGATGATGAAGGCCCCCGGACCGCCGATCACGCAATCGATGTAGTAATAATCGAGATTGGGAATCTGCTTACGGCCGTACCGGCTCGGCTTGTCATTGACGATCGGCAACCCGTTGATCGTGATGCCCGTCTTCAACGCCTGGTCGCGCACCAGATTGACCGGCGGCCCGTCGTTGTTGGCGCCGTCGCCTGAAATATCGATCACCCGGCGCTTCCCCTTGAACGGACTGCGGGCAAAATTGTCCACCCCCGCCAGTATCGCGCCGCTGATCGATGTCCAGACATTGACCATCACGGGTTCGAACGCCAGTGCGTCCGCAAATTCATTCGCCGTCTGTTCGCTGTTGATGAAACTCCAGTCGACCAGCGTCAACTGGTGGTGCGAGCCCGCCCACTCGAAGTACGTGACGGCAATGGCGCCTAAAGGTCCGCTTTTGATCGCTTCGACCACTTTCGGATCGCGGAATGCCTTGATATAGCCCTGGCGCTGCAAATGCGCCTCGTCGTCATCGACGGAGCCCGAGATATCGACTGCTATGATCAGTTCCAGATCGACCAGGCCTTCCTGCGCTATTGCAGTTCGCCCGCCCAGTGCCAACATGAAGACAACGGTAATCATGAATATCAAACGGACGACAACACCTCCCGCCGCCAAGGGCTTTACCTTGTCTTGTTCGGTCGGCTCAAACCGGTGAAAGTGGTCCATGGGAGGAGTCAACGCCATGTCTATCAATAACGTCAAGGCAATCGTATTCGACACATTCGGCACCATAACCGACTGGCGCTCGTCGATTGCCCGCGAAGCCGAGATCGTCGCCCGCAAAAAAGGCATCGAAGGCTTCGACGGAGAACCTTTCGCCCGGGCCTGGCGCGCCGGTTACCGGCCCGGCATGTCGAAAGTAATTTCCGGAGAACGCGAATGGACGCCTATCGATGTGATCCATCGTGAGCGGCTCGAAGAGATTTTACCCGAATTCGGACTCGACATGCTGAACGAGGAAGAGCGCGATCACCTGAACCGTGCCTGGCACCGCATCAATCCGTGGCCTGACAGCGTGCCCGGCCTGCTCCGTCTCAAGAAAAAATTCCTGATCGCGCCGCTTTCCAACGGTTCATTGACGCTCTTGGCCGGCATGGCCAAACGCGCCGGCATTCCGTGGGACTTTGTCTTCTCAAGCGACATGCACAAGGCCTACAAACGCGATCCGCATGTTTACCAGAACGCAGTTGCATTGCTGGGCATGGAGCCCGGGGAAGTCATGATGGGGGCGGCGCACAACGACGATCTCGAAGCGGCCCGTGAACAGGGTCTCAGGACGGCCTACATCAATCGCCCGACCGAATACGGGGTGGATCAAAAGAAGGATTTCGAGGCGACAAGCGATTGGGACGTCATCGTCGACAGTGTCGAGGGCGTCGCCGACGCGATGGGTGTGTAACCGCGATGAGCGCGCCGTTTTCCATTGTCGGGATCGATCATGTCGTCATCCGCGCCAAGGACATCGGCACGATGCTGGACTTCTATCAGCGGATACTCGGTTGCACGATGGAACGCAGTATCGAGAGCATCGGGCTTTTCCAACTTCGTGCCGGACGCTCACTGATAGATCTGGTCGACGTCGACGGTGAACTCGGCCGCAAGGGCGGCGCTGCGCCGGGGCCGGATGCCCATAACATGGATCATCTGTGTATCCGCGTCGATCCGTGGGACGCTGAAGCGATCCATGCGTATTTAAAAGGCGCGGACGTCGACGCGGGCCCGGTAGAGACAAGGAATGGCGCCGAGGGCGAAGGCCCGTCGATCTATCTCGACGACCCCGAAGGCAATATGGTCGAACTGAAAGGACCGGCGTTCGATACCTCGTCCGCGTAACGGAGGGCAACGCCGTCTTTTGCGCCATCGACAAGATGATTGCGTTCATATTGGAATGCCCCGATAGCCGGGAGGTCGCGTGTCTCTATCAGCGCACGGGTTCGGGTCGCATCAAGGGCCACGGCGGGTTGCCGTTGCTGGCAACCGCCTGATCAGGTTTTAAAGAAGGCCGCCGGAGTTGTTGCCGTCGGAATCCTCGAAATCCTCGCCGCCGACGAACAGATCTTCGACATACGAGAACTCCTTACGCAGGCCACGACGCTCAAGCAGCTTTTTCTGCGCGCCCGCCGGGAAGTCTGAGAACATGATGACTTTCTTGTCGATCAGAACTTCGATCAAGTCTTCGAGAACACGCGCAAGCGCCAAGTCCGATTGGACCCAGTCATCCACCGCACCCGCCGCCATCGGCAGATTCTTCTGGATGAATTCCTTCAGCGCCGGATCATCGGGCGAGACTTCGTCACAACCTTCGACCGGATCTTCGTAGACAGCGAGAATGTTCCCGTTCTCGTCGCGGTATGCATAGGGCATATCAGTCTCCTGATCCGATACTAAAGGGCAATTCCTTAACTTTGTATAGGCTTAGGGGTTTTTTGGCGCAGTGCGCCCGATCACCATCATCGGCAGAATAGATATTGCGGTCAGGCCGGAAATCACCAACAGGGCGAGCGTATAAGACCCCAGCAGTTCATGGACACCCGTCAGCAGCATCGGCCCGATCATCACCCCGATAAAGACCGGCACCAACACGCCGCCGGTGGCGCTCCCGATTCGGCCTTCTGGCGCCAGTCGCGCGACTTCCGCCATGAATACCCCGTTCCAGCCCACGGCCGACATCCCGAACAGGAACAATACACCGAAGATTACGGCGACCGGCGTCCCTGGCACCAGCATCGCGGTTGCAACGGCGGCGGCGATCGAGATCAGCTGTGTTGCGAGCATCGTTCGGCGCGCGCTGCCGATCCTGTCGGCGACCGCGCCCCAGCCGATACGCCCGATAACGCCTGCAACCTGGATCACGGCTAGCCCGACCCCGGCGGTGACGAGCGTCAGGCCGATTTCCTCTGTCAGCATGGCAACGGCGAAGCCCATCAACGCCAACTGCACGGCGGCGAGACAGAGCCCCACCAGCGCCAGATACCTGAGGTTCTTCATACTCAGCAATAGCCCGACATCGCGGAACACCGCGCCCCGGAATTTCGTCTTCGGATCGCGATCCTCGTCCATCGGGCCGCGCAAGGGCTGGATCGACAGCATCACCAGGAAAGCCAGCCCTGCCCCTGCCAGCAATGCCCATTGCCACCCGAACGCGACAGCGATCGGCGGCGCCACCAGCCCGGCGATCACACCCCCCAAAGGCTGGCCAGTCTGTTTGATCGAAAAAATCAGATTGCGGTTGGCACCAGTCGCGATTTTCATCATCAAATGCGCCGCCGCCGGGTTCGTAAGCCCATAAGCGATCCCGAGCCCGACCGTCCCCGTCCCGAGCGCCGCCTCGA
>MDSW01019930.1_pt1 | contig 48224 bp, 33 predicted proteins | sample 811171 | NCBI WGS metagenome assembly MDSW01 (sample SAMN05326641, study PRJNA326480) | marine metagenome | isolation source: seawater | place: Atlantic Ocean: North West | collected 2012
GCTGGAGCCTTGGGACGTCGGCTGAACTGGAGTAAACTTACCGGTATCGTTCATTGCTTTGAAGTATGAGCGGAAAGTTGCATCGTAAACCACCATCTATACTAAAGCCACACCTATGTCCGATAGACTTGCCTGAAAAAGCGTAGTTCGTGGTTAACCTTTGATTAAGCGAGACGTGATGTATTACAAATACTTTTTGGCTTTCATTATTCTGCAGAGTTCTAGTTTTTTCCCAAGTTCTGTTTTTGCAACCCAGAGACCGAACGTGGTTTACATCATGGCTGATGAACTTGGTTATTTTGAACCATCTTTTATGGGAAGTAAGACAATTCAGACGCCACGTATTGACGAGTTGGCGCGGCAGGGTGTGTGGTTTACTCAGGGCTTAGCAGGATCTTCAGTTTGCGCTCCAACACGTTGTTGTTTTTTGACAGGAAAACACTCCGGTCATACCTCCGTTAGGGTGAACGGAGGTGGGACACCACTTCGAAGTGAGGAAGTCACGATTGGAACCATCCTGAAGAAAAGAGGGTACACCACCGGAGGTTTTGGGAAATGGGGGTGTGGTGGTCGCGGCTCCACAGGAGTCCCTGAGCAGCATGGTTTTGACTTGTTTGTTGGTTATTATGATCAGGTTCATGCCCACAGTTATTATCCTCCCTATCTCATCCAAAATAGTCAGGAGTTGAGGTTGCCTGGAAACCTTGGAGGCGATCAGGGCGAGACATATTCGCACTACGTGATTATGGATCGTGCAAAACAGTTTATTCGTGAAAATCAGACAGGGCCGTTTTTTTGTTATTTACCTATTACTCCACCTCATGGGATGTTCAATATCCCGGATCAGGATCCGGCCTGGGAAAAGTATCGTGAAAAGGATTGGCCTGAATCTGCCAGACGTTATGCAGCTATGGTTACCATGGTCGATCGTCAGGTTGGCGAGATTATTGATCTGCTACGGGAATTAGATCTGGCAGAAAACACGATTGTATTTTTCAGTGGTGATAATGGTGGTAATGACTATTTCAAATCGGATGAGTACCCGCGTGGACTACATGGAGCGAATGTTAATCCGGAAACCGGTGAGGAGTTTCGGGGTACGAAAGGAACATTGTATGAAGGGGGACTGAGAATTCCAGCTTTGGCCTACTGGCCCGGAAGAATCGAAGGAGGACGTGTTAGTGATCACCTCTGGTATTTTCCTGATATCCTTCCTACGCTTGCAGACATCACAGGAGCAAAACCACCAAAGGATATCGATGGAATTTCCTTCTGGCCGGAGCTTCAGGGAAAATATTCGCGCAGAAAACAGGCTCAGCATGAATATTTGTACTGGGAAATTGGAGGGCAGAGGGCTTTGCGAGTTAAAGAGATGAAGGCCATCCAGCCCGGTACACAGCGTGATTGGGAACTGTATGATCTGTCAGATGATATCAGTGAATCGATTAATGTGGCTGAACAGCAGCCGGAATTGCTTGATATGATGAAAATTCTTGCAGATTCCGCTCATATTGATGCAAGAGAGGGAACGTTTGCCGACCGCGCTAATCATGAAAAAGACCGGCAGGCAAAATGGGGTTCGACGCGAATGCCTTCATCACCGCAGCACGTCTCGAAATTGGATACGATGGGGCTGATTCCGCAAAGCGAATGTAAAATTGTAGATTTCAGCAGCCAGAGCATGGCTGGGAATCGATTGGCTCAATATGTATTGGATGGGAATCCTCGTACGCATTGGCATACGCAATATGTTCCGGAGTTACGGAAACAACCTCATCACTTAATTATCGATTTGGGAAAGCCGCGTTCAGTGACGGGGATTCGGTATCTTGCCAGACAGGATGGTGGCTACAACGGTGCCATCGCCCGCTTTGAAGTCTATGTAAGTCAGGATGGTATGAAATTTGAAACAGCGGTGGCAACCGGTACGTTCCAACGTAAACGGAGTAATCAGCAACAGACTTTCAGTGAGGTTTCTGCAAGGTTTATAAAAATTGTTTGTCTTACCGAAGTTAACGGCGGTCCCTGGGCGTCAGCAGCCGAGATTGGGGTCATTGGGAAGTGATGAATTTACGATTGAAGTTGATAGCATTGGTTTTTGGCTGCCTGATATCCGCCATGGATGTAAGCGAAGCAGTGGAGTTGGTACGCTGTGATGGCATTTATCCTCATCATTTACAAGGTGTTTGTCAGGATCCAGCGGGAAATCTGTACTGGTCCTACACGACGACGCTCGTCAAAACAGATTCTCAAGGCAAGCTATTAAAAAAAGTAGACGTTGAGAATCACCATGGAGACCTATGTTATGTAGAAGGGCAATTGTTTGTCGCGGTGAACTACGGGCAATTCAATAATCCCTTAGGGAACGCGGACAATGAAATTCTGGCCTATCATGCCGACACGCTGCAGCTCAAGGCTCGGCATAAAGTACCTCAAGTTAAACATGGTGCCGGCGGTATCGCTCATCATCAAGGTAAATTCATTGTTGTGGGTGGATTACCAGAGGGAATCACAGAGAACTACTTATATGAATACGACGATTCCTTTCGATTTCAGAAACGACATGTGCTCAAGAGTGGTTGGACTCGTCTAGGTATCCAGACGGCTGCTTTTGCCGATGGGGTCTGGTGGTTTGGTTGTTATGGAAATTCTCTACTTAAAGCATCTACTGACTTTGAATTACTGGGGCGTTATCGATTCGACTGCGGTTATGGAATTGCACAGGCTCCGGGCGGAGGTTTGTTAACCGCGGGTGGCAATTGTAGTGCCGACGAAGGATGTTCGGGTTGGATCACCAAACGCCAAACGCAGAAACTCGTCTCGAGCCAGTTCCAGCAGCCGATAACACGAATCGGATTTGGTTCCTGCGTTAAACAGCAAAATCCTGCCCCTCTGTTCTCCAATATCTTGGATTACCAGTCTGAGTTGTTTCTTTTCATGGGAGATAACATTTATGGTGATTCAGAAGACATGTCAGTCCTCAAAGCCAAATACAAGGTCTTAGGCGAAAAGAACGGATTTAAGAAATTGAGGGAACGCGCTGTGATCATGGCCACCTGGGATGATCACGATTATGGATTGAATGATGGAGGTGCCGGATTTGTTAAGCGTGAAGCCTCTCAACAAGTGTTTTCAGAATTCTGGAACGATGTACCGGACTCGCCACGTCGTGCACGGCCCGGTGTCTATGATGCTCACGTCTTTGGCCCAAAAGGAAAACGTGTGCAGGTGATTCTACTAGACACAAGATTCTTCCGTTCCGACCTTAAAACAGGCCCACGGCGGGTCGGAGGACCCTATTACCCCGACAATAATCCGGACCTAACCATGTTGGGGTCGGCACAATGGCTATGGTTGGAAAAGCAATTGCAACAGCCGGCAGAAATCAGGATTGTTGTCTCCAGTATCCAATTCGCCCCTACCGCTGCTGGACAAGAAACCTGGGCAAACCTGCCTCAGGAAAAACAGAGGTTTCTGGATTTGCTGACAAAGACAAATGCATCGGGAGTGATGATTGTTTCCGGAGATCGACATTGGTCCGAGTTCTCGCGAATCACAGAAGAACTTGCCTATCCTCTATACGACTTTACATCCAGCAGCATCAATCAACTCCACTCGCGGGGAACGCCGACAGACAATCCTCATCGTTTTCTGGAAAAGACATTCCATAAAGAAAATTTTGGAACGATCGATATTGATTGGGATCAAGACGATCCTGTCATCCGAGTCGGGATCGTGGATCTAACCGGTAAGGTACAACTTTCGCACTCGGTCAACCTTAGTGCACTGCAGTTCGACGCTCAGTCAACCAAACCGAATTAGAATTCGATAGTGTTCCAGAGGAATGCGAATCATGACGACATTTGAACTAACACCTCAGCTTATCGATGACTTTCATCAAGACGGCTATCTCATTGTGAGAGAGTTATTTGATCCGCAGGAAATTGCTGGTTTACTGAGTTTTGCAAAGGCTGACGCAGCGCTTGCTGACGAAGCGTATGTGCGACGGGACTCCGGAGGTGGTGAAACCCGACTGGCACTCAGGAATGATCTAGACGACACAGTGCCGTACACCGCAGTGGTTCGTAGTCAGCGAATCGTGCAAGCTATGCAGATTCTGCTTGGCGATGAAGTATATCACTACCATCACAAGATGATGATTAAACAGCCACGGATTGGCGGAGCCTGGGAATGGCATCAGGATTATGGCTATTGGTATAACTTTGGGTGTCTCTTCCCGGATATGGGAAGTTGTATGGTGGCGGTCGATCAAGCGACGACGGAAAATGGCTGCCTGCAAGTGTTGAAGGGGTCTCACAAACTGGGACGTGTGGATCATGTCAGGATTGGAGAGCAGGTAGGAGCAGATCCGGAGCGAGTTGAAGCGGCAAGACAAAGATTTGAATTGGTGGCAGTGGAACTGGAGCCGGGCGATGGTCTGTTCTTTCACGGAAATCTTTTGCACTGCTCGGATCAGAATCACAGTGAGCACCCACGGTGGTCATTGATCAATTGCTACAATACTCGTCACAATGATCCATACATCCAGGATGGCCGGCATCCCAATTACTCGCCTTTGGAAATCTGGCCGGATGATAAAGTCCGCGACGTTTTAATTACTTAGCGGCATTTAAATGCCGGCTGAATATCACAGCTCACTAATTAAAATAGAACTTACTATGTTTTGTCGACCTTCCCGGAATTGCGTCTTACTATTACTCTGGTTACCGTTTGTTGTTGTAGCACAGGAAGAGGAAGTGTCGCAGGGGATTTACTCTGCCACGCCCGAAGAATCGATCAAGCACTTTGATATTCCTACGGGTCTCGAAATTGAGCTGGTTGCCTCGGAGCCGCAGGTGGTCGATCCCGTTGCCATTCGTTTTGATGCCGTAGGCCGAATGTGGGTCGTGGAAATGAACGACTATCCGTCTGGTAACGGAACATCTCGGGTTAAATTGTTGGAAGACCTGGATAGTGATGGCACGTTCGAGACAGCTCATGTATTTGCCGACAATCTGGTGTTTGCTACCGGCATTCAACCCTGGAAACAGGGGGTGATCGTGACGCTCGCCGGTAAGGTGGTCTATCTAAAAGACACCGATCGAGATAATCGGGCGGATGTTCATGAAGTGTGGTATACGGGATTTTCGGAAGACAATCAGCAACTCAGAGCAAATCATCCACGGTTGGGGCTGGATCAGAAAATCTACGTCGCAAACGGTTTACGAGGTGGTTTAGTAAAAAATAGCCGGGATACAGAAAGTAAGCCGCTCAACATTAGTGGCATGGATTTTATGTTTGATCCGGTGACTGGTGAATATCAAACCGTTACGGGAAATGGTCAGTTTGGCCTCACGTTTGATGATGTTGGTAACCGCTATGTTTGCAGTAATCGAAACCCTGCGATGCAGATTATGATTGAAGATCGCTACCTCAGGAAATATCCATCTGTAGCTGTTTCCTCAGTTAAAAAAGATGTGGTTAAAGCAGGACAGGATTCGGCGATCTACCCACTAACAAATTTTTGGACAACGTCCAACTTGCATGAAGGCCAGTTTACGGCGGCCTGTGGTGTTATGGTATACCGAGGAAATCAACTGGCGTGGTTGAAGGATGCCATTCTTACTTGCGACCCGACTGGAAACCTGGTCCATGCTGAGAAAGTGCAATCCACTTCGTCAGAGAATTCACATTATAACTATTATGGACCATTCTATTACGGTACACCCACGCCGGAACGTGAGTTTCTGGCATCACGAGATCATTGGTTTCGCGCTGTGAGTCTGCGTACGGGTCCGGATGGCTGTCTCTATGTAGTTGATATGCATCGTGCTGTAATCGAGCATCCCCAGTGGGTGCCTGAAGAATTGAAAGATCGTAAGGACGCACGTAGTGGTGATGACAAAGGGAGAATCTACCGGGTTAAACCGATTAACGCTCGGTTAGAGCCCAAGTGGAACTGGAGCATCGCCAATCATTCCACCGAAGAGTTGGTGCTGTTGCTCGAGCATCCGAATTCCTGGCAACGAGACACCGCCTTCCGACTGTTGACAGAACAACGTCCAGAGGAAGCGGTGATGCTACTCGGGAGACTCTTGAATTACTCTCGTGAACCGGTAGCCCGGGTTTTAGCACTGAGGCTATTGCATGGTTGGGAAAAACTGGAGGTCGCGCAGGTTACCACAGTTGCCAATCATTATGATCGTCGTGTACGTGTCCATGCATGTATTGTGCTGGAAGATACTTGGAAAGATACGACCGAACAGCAAACTCTCGCTCGTAAACTTTTGACAGATCGGGAGAGTGCAGTTCGCCTTCAAGCAATCCTGTCCCTGGGGGATAAAGTGAAGCATGATAGCGCGACCTGGACAGCATTGGCCAGAACGGTGCTTAAAGATGAATATACAACTCAGGCTTTTCTGATGGCCTCGGGAGACGATATCGGTACGGTCTTAGCTGCCACTCTGGTAAACAAAGCATCGACAGAAATTACCGATTCGGGACAAGCTGAAAATACTTACCGACTATTTCATAGTGCAGCGAAGAAGATGACTGCCGAGCAACAGGCGATTGCCCTGGAGTGGATTGCAGAGTTACCCAAGTGGGTGAATGAAAAGGTAGTGAGCCTTGGGGATGTTCGATCTGTGCGAGCAATCCTGGAGTCGTTTGAATCTCTGCAAGTTGACTGGCGAGGCCAGGTAGCGGGCTTGCCTGAAGATCAAAGAGTCCAGTTTGATGTGATCTGGATGCTAGCTCGGGAATGGATAAATCACATAGACACGTCGGAAACAATGAAGCGAGAGGCATTGGCATTACTTGCATTCGCTCGGGATTCCAAGACGCTAAGAGAGCTTTTAAGTAACCCGGAATTTACTCACTTTCATAGTGACATCCTTGGACTGCTTCATTTCGAAAAAGACGTTTCCATTTGGCAGGATATTATTAGTCGTTTTCCGTCGATGGCCCCAAGTGTTAAACGCGCTCTAATCGACGTGGTTTTGCGAGACTCCCTGCGTGTGAAGATCTTACTTGATGAGTTGGAAGCGAACACGATTTCAGTGAATGAAATCGATGCTGTTCGAATGAAGCGACTGACCTCTTCAGGAGATCCAGATATTGTTCAGCGTTCCAAAGCACTCCAAGCTACAACCGTGAATGCCGATCGACAGGCGATTTTGGAAGAATATAAGTCCGTGTTGGAATTGAAAGGCATTCCGAAGGAAGGGGAAAAGGTGTTTCGTCAGAATTGTGCCACTTGTCACCGGATCGGAGAGATCGGGAGTCAGGTCGCGCCGGATATTTCCGACTCACGAACACGTCAGCCTCTCCAGCTACTGACCGATATTTTGCAACCTAATAAGGCGATTGATAATAACTATATGCACTACTCCGTCGTCACTAAGGATGGTCGGATTTTAGATGGCATTATTACGGAAGAAACGTCGAACCAGATTACTTTGATGCAACCAGAAAGAAAGGTTGCCACTGTTTTGAGGTCGGAAATAGACGAAGTTCAGTCCCGTGGTGTGTCCTTAATGCCTGAAGGACTAGAAAAGAAAATCACTCAGCAGCAGATGGCAGATTTGATTTCGTTTATTAAAAATTGGCGTTATCTTGATGGCCGAACGCCTCTGGCAAAACCTCTCAACGAATAATTCAGCATTTATGGACAACTCTCAAACGCAGGCCACGCCTACTCGGCCCCCGAAAATATCGTTGACTCGTAAAATTGTGTTTGCAACGATGTCGCTTATTCTGTTCGTAGGCGTTTGTGAATTTACATTTAAGGCCATCGGATTTGATTTCAGTAAGTTAGGACGAGACCTAGAAGCGACGCCGATCTTCTATCGCATTCCTACAGAGCCGTTTGGAAGGGCCCACTATAAGCGCCCCGGAGACCAACAATGGACGGGCAGGGTAGTATCCGCTCAGATGCAGAAAATTGGTTATGACGCCAAGTGGTTACCTCAGGAAGAGGTGATAACCTTGAGCTACGATGCGGATGGATTTCGTAACCCAGCAGATCTTAAATCCTGGCGTGTTGTGATGCTTGGAGATTCGTTTACTGAGTTGGGTAACTTATCCGATGAAGAATTGGTTTCTACAAAGCTTGGTAAACTACTGGGCCAGACAGTTAAGAATCTAGGGGTCTCCCATACCGGTTTGGTGAACCAAACGGAATATTTACGTGAGTTTGGTATTTCGCCGGAGACCAAAGAAGTGGTTTGGGTTTTCTTCGAGGGGAATGATATCCAGGATTACATCATGGAGTCAGATCGTGTAGCATCGATTCAAACAGGGGCAACGCAGCATGTTGATTTATTGAAGACCCATGTTCCTCAGACGTCATTGATTGAAGCAATCCAGCGTAAACTGTTTTCCAAATCTCGACTGGAGATCTATGGTCCCGCCGTCAATGCGACGCTGGCCGATGGAACGACTCAGTTTAAGATCGACTATGCTCCACCGGGACAAGATGATATTTCCCCCTATTTGCTTCGGGTTGAATCTGGGATCGTTACGTTGGCGGAACTTTGCAAGGCGAATGAATTACAACTGACTTGTGTCTATATGCCTTGCAAGCGTCGAGCGTTCAGTGGGCACCAGTATACAGTTGCTGATGATGCTCCTGCCTACTTAAGAAATAAGTGGATCCCCAGTGACTTACCAGACTGGTTACAAACGGTATGTCGTAAAAATGGCATGCGATTTGTCGATGTGACAGCGGCATTACTGGAGTTGAATGAATCAAAACTTTTATCCCATAACCTCCATTTTGATACTCATTTGACCGCGGAAGGGGCAACGGTCGTGTCTCAAACGATCGCGATTTCTCTCCAACCTCCGGCTGGCAGCCCTCCCTGAGATCAGACTGATTTACTTGTATCTTCTTTTTGCCTCGGTTTGAACTTAGCTCTGCCAGTCTTTATATAGATTGAAAAATAGGGTGGACAGCTAGTTTGGGAAAGGCATTCTGTCAGTTTCTGACAGAGAAACTGGCCATTTGATAGGCCGATTCTTTCAGGCATCCATAATCGAAAGTATTCAAATAATTCCGATTCCTAAACTCTGGGGCTAGCGATGGGAACGGCACAAAAGGACCTGCTGAAATTCAATCAGGAATCCGTTAGGTCATTACGTCAATCAACTGATTTGGATCAGGGCGACCATCGTCGACTCGAAGAACTTCTAACTTCAGGGGATCTGGATCAAAAGGTCGACGAGCTGCTTGAAAACCTATTTCCGGATGCTCCGGCGGCTGCTAAACAACAGATCGCATCAGTGCCCGAGTTGGCGGGCTATTTCGATCGGTTTGAACTACTCGAAGAGATTGGGCAGGGGACGTTTTCCCGAGTCTTCAAGGCAATGGATAAGGCATTAGGAAATCGCCTTGTCGTCTTAAAGACTGGTAAGTTGGCCTGTTGGGGAGAGCAGGGAATCCAAGAAGCAGCGACGTCTGGTCGACTGAATCACAAACATATAATGCCCGTCCATTCCTGTATGACAGACGAATTAGGGATCACCACGATCTGTATGCCGTATTTGGGGCGATTTACTTTGGCGGATAAATTGAAGGCACTTGATTATCGCTTTCATGCTTCCAACCGCGTATCCCGAAGACCCATGATTCATGGTAGATCGGTATCTCAATTTCCAGTGCATTGGAAAACTCAACCCGAGTTTCCAGTTTTGCTTTCTGTTTTGGGGCAAGTCTGTCAGGCGCTTGAATACGCACATGATCAGTGCGTTCTGCATTTAGACCTGAAGCCTTCGAATATCCTTATAGGGTTTTGCGGAAACGCACTTCTGCTGGATTTCAATCTTGCCCGTGATACTCTTCTTGGCAAACAAACTTCCGGCGGTACGTTGTCGTACATGTCTCCAGAACAACTTCACAGCTGCATCCTTCACGAGGAGAGGGAGTTAGATGAACGTTCCGACATTTACTCGTTCGGAGTGATGCTCTATGAGGTGTTCTATGGATATCGTCCCTTTGATGCGGCGGGCCCGGCCATGCGTCCCAAACTGTTGGCACAGCTCGTACTTGAAAGGCAACGCCGAGCTCCCAAACTGTTTGAGACGAAAATCCCAGAAATGCCTAAGAGACTGCTAAAGCTCATCCGCCGATGTCTGAGATTCAATCGGGCTGAGCGATATTCCTCGATGTCACAAATTCAACGCGAGATAAATGCGATGAGAAGACGCTATACATGAGTAACTCGCGAGATTAGCGTTGATTAATAGCTTCATGATCTGCCGGTTTCTTATGAATGACTGCAAAGCGTCCACTCCCATTTACCGGGAGGCCAACTCCCCATTGATAGATCCATTTCAAGAAGCTATCCGTATATCCAGATGAGAATTCCGGAAGTTGGTTTAGGATAAATACCTGAATATCATGCTCCAGTATCAACTCTTTCAATTCGGCCTCTAATGCTTCCTGACTACCAAGCTGATGGGCTCTGAAGAGATCATAGCATTGCGGAGTGGGATTCCGGCGGCCGGATAAAAAGTAAAACTGTGGGCAGTCTGGGCCTGCCAGGATATAGTCGTCAGGTTTTGAGTGATTCCCAATCTGCTGCAGGATGGAATTATATTCCAACTGTTCGGTGGACATTATATAGAGTCCGGAGCGGGCGGTGTTTAGTTCGAATTGATTATCAAGTTGTTGTACGAGCGTACCAATTCGTCTGGGATTCTTAAAATTTAGGTGCAAGACACCAAATAATACCAGCACCAATGAAAAGCTGGCCCACAAGGGTTTATCATATTTGATCGTTCGACCGACCACGGCCGTTAGGGTCAGGCCAGCTAAAGGAGCACAGTAACAAAAATAGATTCCTGAACTATACGGATACTGGGTAAGCCCGATTGAAGCAGCTACGATTGCCACGATCACCACAGAGACGTCAGCATTGTCCCGTTTGGAATGAAACCATACCAGTATGCATATGACAGACAGTGAGGACTGGACCGTGAGAAAGGCAGCCTGATATATGATTGGTGTGGAAGACAGGATGACGATAGATGCTCCTGCTAAGGCAACAGTCACTGTTAACGGAAGTGACATAGACTGGGGCAGCCGGCCACTAAACAAGACCAGAGCGATTAAAGGAATACTTCCCAAAGCCCAGATTCCCAACGGTGGTAGTGCTGCGGCTTGATCCAGCCGTGGGCTTGGTAACTCGAACAACCCATGCCAGAGTAAGTCCAGTTGTCCCTGGAGGCCATACGGTAACGCGAATATGGTAAGCGGCAGACTAAGAGACAACAGGAATATTGTACAGTCGTGAATACTCGTGGTTAATTTCGTGATTGATCGTTGGTAGATAGTGATGACGGCACCCATGGCGCAAGCAATGGGAAGTACAAAATAGATCGCCGTGGAAAACGACAGATGCTTACCAATCAGGATACAAGCCAGCAGGATAAAAACTGCCGCCAGAGCCATCGTCAATAACACAGCCTGCTTGTTGGGATTGTTAGGTGCATCAGAATTTGTTCGTTCATCGGAATGGTAGGTCAATCGGCCGATCCAAATAGCAAATAGCGAGGCTGCCACAAGGTAAAGCCCAACGATTTTAAAGAGTAATGATAATCCACTGAGGACTCCGGCCAGTAACAAATACCGTCGTGCTTTGCTTTCGTGGAATTTAAGCAATGCCCACAACGCCCAGCTAGCAAGCATCAAAATGTACCATGAGGGCAGGGCGGCGAAGTAATTCGGGAAACTCCAGACTAGGCAGGCCAACGTTGCACAACTTGCTAATACCGGTTCTACAAATCGTAGAGCAATCCAATACCAGACGACCGCGGTAAAGGTCGCACCGATCAGCAACGGGATTCGGAGGCTGGCTAAACTCATCCCCAAAAGTCGGAATGTAATTGCATTGAGATGGCTTAAAAGCCCTGTATAGACGTCCTGAAATTGCACATGCGGAATTTCGCCTTTGAGCGTTCGTTCAGCGGTATGCCCAATCAGTCCTTCGTCATGAGCAATCCAGCCATTAGCAAATTGCCACCCTAAGTAGACTAGCGTAACAAGTCCGACTCCGATCCCACCAAGAATGACGGCACGACGTGAAGGTAATTTGAGATTCGCCGGTGGATGACTATCCATCACTTCCCTTCCGAAGGCTGACCACAAGTGAGCTTCCAAATGGTGGTCGAAGTTGGGTCAATGTGGATTGTTCGAAGCAGCATAAAGACCGGAGTATCGCATTTGGAATCTTAGCCGGCAGACTGGCTGGAGTTGGCACGCGATTGGTCAGCATCTCTTTAAGGCGAACAAGTAATTTTGCTGGGAATGTCCAATGAAAAAGATAATGCTGTTTTTCGACAATGAATCTTGTCTGGTTGGCTTGCTTTATCATTAGCTTTTTGGTGTATCTTGTGACGTGGTGATTGTAATCATCATGTGTCGTCCACAGCAGATTAAACGCAGGGACAGTCAGCAGCATACGTCCACCAGGTTGAAGTAAATGATAGGCTTTCTTGAGTGCTTCGACAGCATCGGGGATATGTTCAAGTACATCGAGCATTACGATCCAATTGAATTGCTGATCAGGCTGATAGGTGTCATCAAAGAGTCCAACATGGATTCGATGAAAGTAGTCTCCGGAGGGGTCTACGATCCGATCGTCGGCTTCGACGCCGTGGACTTCACCGAATCGACTGAGGTCTGGAAAGAACAAACCGTCACCACATCCGACGTCAAGGATTTGACGGGATTCCAAACTACGTTCCTGTTGCTGCCAGCGTCGAAGCAAGCTCAGGATGTAGGTTCGTCGGCTTTGCCACCACCAGTGTTGGTGGTAGAGTTGCCGGTATGTGTTGGCATATTGGGCGTCCACTTGGCTCTATTTCTAATGACTTGATCCACAATGTAGGAAGGGCGTCCTTTGACTTCTTCAAATACGCGGCCGACATATTCTCCAACCACTCCCAAAAACATTAGTTGAACTCCAGCAAAAAAGGAGATGGCAACCATTAATGCCGTGAACCCTGGAGGTATCTCTTGCATGAACTGAGGTAATTGGTCCACAGGAGTAAATTTGGCATAGACGGCGAAGATCGCTAGCAAGAGAGCAACTAGCACAGACAAACTGCCAATTAACGTTGCTAATCTCAAGGGAATCAATGAAAAGGAAAAGATCCCATCACAGGCGAGTTTAAATAGTTTTTTGAGCGTATACTTTGTCGCTCCAGCACTTCGTTCATCCCGTTCGATTTCCAATCCAACTTGTTTAAATCCCACCCAGCTTCGAATACCTCGTAGGTACCTGTGGCGGTCAGCGTCGGCTGCAAGTAGTTGAGCCACTCGTCGGCTGACCATTGAGAAATCACCACTATCGCGAGGGAGTGGAGTTGAGGATAAACGTTGGATCATTCGATAGAAAACGTTGTAGCACAATCGCTTGATAACGTTTTCCTTACGATTGACTCTGATGGCATAAACGACATCATAGCCGTCGTTGAATTTTTCCAGTAAGGCTTTGATCTGTTCTGGCGGATCTTGAAGATCTCCATCCATTAAGACCACGGCGTCTCCATCGGCATATTCAAGGGCGGCAGCATAGGCAGGCTGTTGCCCAAAATTACGTGAGAACGAAACGACCACCAATCGGTCGTCCGCTAGCGCGGCTTCCTGCAGGAGAGCAAGCGAGTCATCACTACTTCCATCATCCACTAAGACGACTTGATGCGGACCACCGGGCAATTCATCCAACGCCTCCGAAACGCGTTTCAGCAGTTCCGGAATGACAGCCTGTTCATTGAAGACAGGAATCGCGACAGATATCTTAGGGTGGTGGGTCATCGTTTTATCAGGTCTTCCTTTTTCCCTTGAAGTAAACCATTTTCCAAAACGGAATACCTATTCTTTTCAAATCGAATGGTTCAAACAGGACAGGAGTAAAGTGGTTACTGAAAAGTGTGTTCCAATGTTCCACTGGGCGGGGGTAATCACCGCGATCCATCCGGGCCAAAAACCGCGGAAGACCAATGGAGTCAGGAAGTACTAAATCCAAAATGTGGATACAGCCATCCTCTGAAATTACGTCATGCAGACGATCCAAGATCTGGTTCGTATTCTCATCGTCGATGTGATGAAGAAACGAATTGAGCAACACAAAGTCAGCTCGCTCGGATTCCTCCGGATGATACTGACACACGTCCTGAACACGAAACTCACACGAGGCACCATGGTTTTTGGAAAACCGTCGTGATGCGTTTTCGATGTAACGAGGGTTGATGTCGAGTCCTAGATAATCGCGTTTTTTGAAAAAACGTGCATTAGTGCCCGGACCACACCCTACATCTAACACACGTTGAATGTTAGATAAATCGTTATGTTTGAGTACGGACGCCATTTTGCGCTGCGCAAAAGGAGCCTGCCATAACTGATAGACTTTAGGGAAGGACAAAATGTCACGAATTCCACTCATATACGCAGTATAGCTTCGGGTTTTTCAAGGCTTCTGCGGGGAGTCTTGCCGCGAGTAAAAAGCTACCTGTCCAGTGTCAGTCGTAGCGAATACACGGATCATAACGAGGTGAATTGATTCGGCGTGAGAGGCATTACCCCGGAGGCCATTTCAAATTTCGGCCACCCATTAAGTGATAGTGCAAGTGGAAGACCGTTTGCCCACCACCTTCGCCGCAATTACAGATGACACGATATCCGTTTTCCGCAAGTCCTTGTTCCCTGGCGATCTGTTGGATCACCAAGAATAGATGGCCAACAAGTTGTTCGTCTTCCGCTGACAGATCGTCGATGGAAGCAATTTCTTTTTTAGGGATTACCAAAATGTGGACGGGCGCCTGAGGAGCTACGTCATGAAATGCCAGACACTGTTCGTCTTCGTAAACGACATTGGCGGGGATTTCTCCATCAATGATACGCTTAAATATCGTCGGTTCACTCATCGCTCGTTCCTTTGGTTAATTGCTCTAGCGGAATCGCATCATCAGGATTCATGTCGGGAATGCCCTGATAGACGGGCATCAGCAGAGAGCCATCTTCATTAATAAGTCCGCCGTCGATCGGGAGCGTGAGTGACTCCATCAGTTTGGATTGTAGTTGTCTCTTTTCGATCAACTGATTTATGGAGTCGATACAATCCTGCTCGGCTTCTTTTAACGTGCTCGCAGTCAAAGGGCAGCGAAGGATTTCGATTAGTTGAGGGTCGATCATGATGTGGGAGAAGTTAAAACCAGAAAAGCACAAGTCGGAGTATTATAGCATTGTTGCTGGAAGGCAAAACGAGCCCGTAAAAAAAGGGACATCCAATGAAGGATGTCCCTTTAGGTTTACGTGGAGAATAATCCGATGTGAGAGAGAGAGAAGTAGATTGAATCTCAACGTAGTTTAGGCTTAGTGGGTCTGAGCAGGTTCAATAGCCTCGCTATCACTGGGCTCTGTTTGACGTGTTGGGGTAATAGCCCATTCCTTTGTTAATTCTTCAAATACGGCTGGTGTTTCGTAGCGGACGTGTTTGCCGTCAGCCATGGGGCCTACAAGTCCTTTCAACACCGGGAGTCCGCGAATGGAGAGGTCGGTATGACAATCATCCATTCCGATTTGTTCGAATTCGCGTACCAGAGCGTCTTCTGATAAAAAGTCATTCATCAAATAAGAGTCATCGGAAGCTCGTGATACAACTCGAAATGTCCGTTTCATTACATCACCTAACAGGTCGTGAGGGAGACTGGTTGTTCCCGTTTTAGTTTGTCAGCTTATCCCAGAAGTCAGTGGAATAAGTTGACTGAGAGGATTCCTCTCGATGCTGTTGATATCGTCGAAGTGCTTTAGCAAAAACGAGAAATATTCTGTTTGACGATATCATGGGTTCATTTAGAGCATCCCTAACAACAGCAATCAGCGGTATGAGCGATACAATCCACACCTGGTTTCCATCAGAAGCTTTTCGACGTGCCGAATAGTCCGGATGTAGCAGCCAAGACATGCTCCAGCATTGTCTGGTTATGCTGGTCATCCCAATTGCACTCGCTCTACCGTCTTGTCATCACTCTGCAATAGGCTAAAACAGTAGTAAGTTATACGGAAGGTATGCGAATTGGTGAGCGACCTGATTCGAAATCAGGGGCCGGGCAACCGGTTGCGGGTTCGAGTCCCGTGCCTTCCGCTTTTTAATGCGCCATGAATTGGTGAAAACTATTTGCGTCATGATTTGAAACACACTACGCTTCTATAATGACGCATCTGATGCAGGCCCGGGTAGAAATGAAGATTTGAGTGAATGTAATGAACACCGAAGCTACCAACGAATCAAACTCTGAAGCAGCCATTGATGATCCCAAAAGAGCAGAGCGTATTAAGGATGAAGTCCGGATTTACTTTTACCCGAAAATCATCTTCCTGCTTCCTACTCTGATCTATTGCGTACTCGCTGCCTGCTATCTGGAGTTAGCGGGAACCGATGGCTCACCGACTTCGACACAAGCTCAGACTGTCGAAGCCACTACGGAATCGTCGGAAAATACTGAGGTTACTAAGGAAGTCGTAGAAAGTAACACGCCTGAAGCCACTGTGACCATCATCTTTATGTTCGTGTTTACGCTCAACCTGGTCGTGATGGCGTTTGATTTTCCTTCGAATCGTTTTTTGGCACTCATCGCTTTTGTGTTCTTGGCAATGGCGGGACTTTGGATTCTGAGTGAGAAGAACCCGGAATTGATGGGTGGTCTTAGTGACTTCATTTCAAGTATCAAACCTGCTGCGAATGGTGCATTCTTCTGGACTATGAGCATTATGTTGGGGATCCTGTTCCTGATTATGTTCTTTGCTCGAAAACTCGATTACTGGGTGATTAAGCCCAATGAAGCGATCCACTACCATGGGCTTCCTCAGCACAGCAAAAGATACTCTGCTCACCATATGCGGTTTGAAATGGAGGTCAACGATATTTTCGAACATCTGTGGCCATTCAAGGCCGGCCGCCTCTATATACGCCCAACCAATGAGAAGAATGAATACATTCTCGATAATGTGCTCAATGTTCGCGATAAGAACGAGCGGGCTAATCAGGTATTGAGTGCCTTACAGGTTCAACTTCGTGAAGATGCGGAAGTATAGAACGCTCGAACGAATCGACAAGAGCTGCCATCCTATTACTTCGGATGTCCAGGTGTAAGTCTTCAGTTCGATTGTGCCTGTCACTCATTCCCTTGGAAAGGGAAAAGTTTAGTCGGCAATTCTTTGAATTGTTCGATCACGTTCGGTAATTTAGGCCAGACAGATGCTGGGGAGTCCTCTTTTTCGGATTCCGGAAGACGTGCCTGACGGGCAATCTGGTCCCGATTCGGCGTGGCGTATTTGGCTAGATACTGAGGCCAGTAGCTATTTAAGTATTCGAAACAGTCTGAAACACGTCCCTGACCGGGATGCGAGTAGGCAACCGAAATGTCTTTCATTAATTCGCGGTATTCTCGTTGCTGAAACCACAGGTCGTAAACCTGAAGATTGTCGATTTCCACATGACCGGGAGTCATTAAGTCGAAGCCAACACGCAAATCAGTTAAGCCCTGAGTGGGTAGGTCATCGACAATGAGAACGTAGCGATTCCAGTTGGCAGACAATGGATTCACGTGACTCGTGGTGGTGATACCGGACTCAGGGCGTCCGATGGTACGAGGACGATAGTAGACTTTACCTTGGAGACGACCTTCGATAGAAAGCCGAATGGATGGTTGGCGATTCGGTGTGGATGTTCGCATCCATACAGTAAAGGCAACCCGTCCGGTCGGAGGTACATTAAACGGTTCACTGCGTACCCAGAGTACCTGTCGGGAAGAATCTGGACGGTGAATCGATAAATGTTGGTTACCATTCTGTGCCGATTCTCGGACAACTTCGATTCGGTTTCCTGCCTGACTGTTATATAGCCAGCCGGGTGTAACCTGATTAACCGCCGGTGCCTCAAAATCGGCATTTTTAAGCGGTGTACGACTGCTCGGTTGCTGTAGTGGGCCCAGTCGCTGATTCACCTTCAAAATACTGTTGTGTAGTCGAGTGATGACTTCCTGATTGAATTGGACGTTGGCACCAATCACATCCGCTTCTGCATGATCAATTCGAACGGCAATGAAATCAAAAGGCTCCATTACTAATTGCCACGTCGCTCCTTTGGGGTGCCAACGAAAACTTGACTTGGCCTTTTGTCCCAAGGCGACTGGGTGACCGTTGGGAGGTAAGAGCAATTCCACCTGAGCTGTTGTGGCCCAGGGAGCATTATTAAGGACGTAGAGGTAGGTTGTCGGTTGATTTCCAGCGGTTGAAATGTGTCTACGGATAACCAACGGTTGTGTGACCGTAGCCCCATTAACGACCTTCACGGTTTCAAATGGCACGTCTGGTAGGCTTTGGTAACAATGGAAGATTGCACGGGTGGTATCCTCCTGGCCCATGGTGAGCATCCAACCCCCATCAACCAGCACTCGATGATCCGACTTAGCTAACGCAGATATAAACCGCTGACGATTGAATTGACTAGAAGGAGTGAGTGTATTGGCAAACCAGGTGTTCGTGTTCTCCTGTCCCCACGGAGATTGTGCCTCGAGATCCGTCAGCTTAGCGACGTGTGGCGTGTGTTCAAATAGAACTCCGGTGGACCTCCCCTGACTATGCAGTTTGATTAACTCATTGGATCGATTGACTTCTAACTCGACATGCTGACGGACAGGATCGAGAATGGGATTGGATCTTTGAGGATGTAGCCAAACTACCTGTTCTAGCGATTTTGTCGCAGTCGGATCCAAGCCCAGCGAAGTCAGGAAACTGGTAAGGCGGTTTTGAGGAGGAATAATCGGACGGGCTAATTGTCTTGCTTGCGGAGTGTCATAAAGAGCGCCGGTTGCTAGGTATAGTTTGGTCGAAGAATCACTCTGTTGCTTTAAGTCGTCGGCTAATTGGACATAAAGTTGCATCAATTCCGCCTGTACCCATAACTGCCATTGCTTGCGATATCGCTGACGAATTGCCTGAAGGTTTTCCTTATGCGAATCACTAGGGCTTAGCTGCTGCGTTTCAAAAAACCTACTGAGTGTTATGGTATCCGGCGTCCATGCAGTCCCAGGTAGATGAGTGTACGTATTCGGGGATAACTCAAGGCAGATACCAGCAAAACTCGAGTGGTGTTTGTATCGGGATACTATCGAGAGCACGAAATTTCGAATGGCTCGTTGTACACGGGGGTCGAGCGGATTGTACCGGGGGTACAACTCATTATTCTCCATGCCAGTTGGTGCAATTTGAAGATAAATGCTTTTATCCTGTTCACCGATGGCTTCCAATTCCCTTAAACACATGGAAAGCTGAAGTGTCGGAACTAGTTTTAATTGGCGTTCATTGAAGATCCGGAGGAGCATCTCCAAGACATCTTTTTTCAGTGGATCTTGTCCGTTCGAAAAGAAGGCTCCACTGTCGTACTTCGGTAATGATTCAAAATGATTACTGGGAAATAGACTGCTGCCTTCACTGAGCACGTTCAACATCGTTCCTGCATTTCCAGAGAACTGGAGGTAGTCAGCCAGACGCATGCCACCCTGATAAAACGTTTGCCAGTCATCTAGCGTCGTCGCATTGTCTGTCGTTCTTGCTTCTTGAGCTCCGAAATTTTCAGCGAACAGTGGTTTGTTGTAATAGGTTAGAACTTTGCGAGTATCAGCCAACTCCCGTGGCTCATTCGGATCTGTGGGGAATCGATCCTGATAGAGCTCTCGTAAATTTCCTTGGAGCTCGGATACCTTGATTTGTCCGTAAATGGCATCCCGCGTACCAAATTGATTACGCAACACCAACATGGGGTGATTCGTTTTGGGCCAAAATAGCAACTTATGCTTTAAGGGAGATTGATCCGAAGACCATTCCGGCTGGTGGTGGTAGAATCCGGAATCGATGCCGAGTGGAATTATTTTTCCTAAGGCGTTTGGTTCGAGGATGCTAATTCCTAAGGTCTGTTGTATATCGGCTGGGTAATCGATTTCTAGTAGATGAGGACGGTTAACATGTTCAACCGTGAGTGGATAGGCTTGCCATCCACCTTCGGTTAATTTGCTATACGGCTTTTCCAGATGTTTAAATTCCTGAACTTTCCCATTCCCAAATGGTTGGAAGCCCAGATCACTGGGAGAAGATCCAGTCAGATACTTGATTTGATCCGTTGGATTGATAGACAATAATCTTTTCCACCAAGCCGGATCTGCCGGATTGAAGCTGACGATTTCTTTCCAACGAGCTTGATCAGATGGCGGTCGATTGACACCTCCTACAACGACAAATTGAACACGACGAGTCGCTAAAGGCGCCGCTCGCACGAGCGTGTCGGTGAACTTTTTGGATTCCACACGAAAGACGATGCTATAGACGCCAGGCCTCGAAGGTACTGGAATCTTCAGATTCTTCCATAATGGAAATTCGCCGGTCTGTTCGATCTCCACCGCATGCTGTTGCTGGTGAATTATCTGTTGATTGTCAGAGGTTAGGACATTGGCCGTGTATAAGAACGAACCAAATCGCTCCCGTCCCAGCAGATGAGGAATGAGTGTTAAGTCGAACACTTCGTTTGGTTGAAACACTAACGTTTGACGTTGATGCTGGATTCGAAGTATGTCGCCGGGCGCCCGACGAATCTGCCCGCGATTACCCTGCTGATCCAGATCCATGTCGAGTGAACGATTGAGGAATTGCTCAATCGGGCGATCGACCTCAAAAGTCAAGTCTGGATTGTCGGCGGAAACGAGATTGACTTTGAGCCGTGCGTTTCGAGAGGTTGTTAGAGTGACATCTAACGCGTCGTAACTTTGGGGCGTCGATTGATTGACCTCGATGCGGTTTTGAAGCGTGCTGATTTCACCCTGGTTCTGTGATCTAGTGATGGTGCTCGATGGTCTGAGCTCTAAGCCATAATTTGTTAAGAGTTGAAAATGTCCTTCGGAGACTTCGATTGTTCCAGTCCATCGCACTGCTGTACCTCCTCCCCAGGCGATACGTAGACGTGTATTGATAGTGTGCGAACTCGAACGGGGTGACCGTAGTCCAGCGAGTGCGACATTGCCATCGGTCGGCGAGATCATACCGTTGGGGAATCCCGCAGCATTTTGCATTGGAGACAAAGCAGGCGGGGTGAGTGGAGTGGATTGCGCAGTTGCCGGAAGCGTTGTTATGAAACATAACAACAGCATTGTGATCAGAAAGAATTTCCGACGAAATTGCACGTTGTGCTAGCCTCCCTGCTTCTCACGAAAAAAACACTTCAGTTCGGAAGTGAAAATCATTGCGATGTGAATGCGGGATTATAGCTATTTAGGGACTTAAGAGAATAGTCCAATCTGTCTTAGCGATTGAGTTGATTTTGCAGAGTTTCCCCTGTTTTTACAGGCTCGCTGGCAATCTCGGCGGCACGAGGGAATAACTCTTTAAACTCCTCCAGAATGTCCTTTCGGCGATTGGCGATTGGATTAGATTCCCAACGGTCATCTGGCTTTACATAGAGCTCATAGGATGTATCAGGATATGCAATGGCAAACCAAGCTGGCGTATGAATGCCAAGAGACTCGTCTTCGAAGATCGAGATGGTGATTTGGTCCTGAGGTTCAGGGGTGATCTGATCTGGTGCCAGTAGGTTAGACAAAAGGGAACGCTGTGCTATCGGATTTGGCGAGTGATTCTCTGTCAGCCACTCCACCAGTGTTGCAAAGACAGCTTCAGTTTGACGTAGTTCGATCATGCGAACAGGAGCGATTGCTGAAGGCTGCAGATCAAGCCGGGATACCAGACAAGGGACATGTAATTGATCGGTGGCTGGGCGAGAGGCAGCATATCCGACTCCGCCATGATGCCCAAGCGGTAATGCTCGAGGTGACGTAAGAATCAGTAATGTCTCCTCACCAGTTTGAGCGGTAAGTGCTTCAAGCTGGTCGATTAAGAGCCCTAGACAGGTATCCAGTACACTGACCTGAGCTGCATAGGCATGAACGATTTGCATGACTTCATCTGGATCGGTTGCATCCACAAGCGGACCAAACGGTGGTGACGTGATTTCTAATACGTCAGGATCCTCCTCCGCAAAGAACTGCTCACGATACTCCATGGGCGCGTCCCATGTGATTCCCAGTCCGGCGTGATGGATCCAAATCAAGTCATGGTCCGGTTGCTGTTCCAGAGCCTCCAATGTGAGCCCGAAAAACTGAGCTATCGAGGTCTGTTCAAGCGACTCAGCGACCTGATCCGTGCTTCCAAATGGCAAGCTTTGAATTTCGGTGAAATTTTGGCAGTCGGATATGGCTGAAAGTGAATCGCCTTCCTGAATAAGAAGGCTGGTGCGTCCCTGTTGCTCCAACATTGCCAACAAGTTTGTAGGATGCGATGTTGCCAAAGGGTGTTTTCCTGAAAACAGACTTCCCATACCGGTCTCCAGTCTCGTGGAACTGCTCAGGCAAAATTCCGTGGTAAGTCCACGAGCTGCTAGTCGATCGAAGGCCGGTGTGGGATTCCAGGTGTTTCCATAAAGGGAAAGGAAGCGGGCTCCCAGCTGGTCAATGGTAATAACAATAGCTTTGGTCATAGGAAAAGGTTGCTGGAAACCATGCGGATTGTGAAGATTCGTGCCTGTTCTATAGTACTTGTTTTTACACGTTCTATTAGAATAATTGAATACTCGAACGACCGGATCAGTAGATTATGCAACTTACCAGTAAACTGCTTGTAGCAGCCGCCAAGGTCATTAGCGGATACACCGTGCGTTGGAAAGACTCGACTCCGGATACGTGTCAGCGGATTTATTTTGCCAACCATACCAGCCACTTGGACGGTTTGGTACTCTGGGCTGGCCTACCAAATCACGTGCGGCAGTTGACTCGGCCAGTAGCAGCCAAAGACTATTGGGAAAAAGGTTGGTTGCGTCGTCATGTGGCCAGCGCATTTAATGCCTTGTTAATCGATCGTCGTGAAGTCAAAGTTCATCAAAGTCCGGTGGATCTCATGATCCGTGAAATGGATGATAAATACAGCCTGATTATTTTCCCGGAAGGCAGTCGTAATGCCAAAGAGGAAATGAACAAATTCAAAAGTGGTCTCTATTATTTAGCAAAGAAGCGTCCGGATCTCGAGTTGGTACCGGTTTATTTAGATAATATGAATCGTATTCTTCCCAGAGGGGAGGTTTTACCCGTGCCGCTTTTGAGTAACATCACGATTGGTGCACCCATTTGGTTGGAGCACGGGGAATCGAAACAACAGTTTCTGAGCCGGGCCCGTGAGGCCATCATCAAATTGAGGGATGACGAAGAGTAATGCTGCTAAAGATTCTGTCTCCCTTTGTGTTTGGTTTTCTGGAACAAACGAGGGATTTCATATTGCCGTTTGACGAACCCACCGCGTGGCTGATCGCGGCGGTGATGGTCTTGCTGATCATTGGTTCGTTTATTGGGAAGTTGCTGGAACGAAGTTCTGAAGAGAGATTCAACTCAGCGATCGTCCGTTCTTTTAATCAACGCATTCGTTCCTGGTGGCTTATGTGTGCCATTTTGATCGCTGGATTAGTGATCGGGAAAACCGGAACAGTCGTACTGTTTGGGCTCATTGCATTTTGGGCCTTACGCGAATTCATTACGATGACGCCGACGCGACGCGGAGACCATCGCGCGTTGTTTTGGGTACTGGTCGTGTTTACTCCGCTACAGTTTGTATTGGTAGGGATTCATGATGACCATCAGTTGTTTAAGGTGATTCTGCCGCTGCTAGCTGCATTGTTTGTTCCCACTCGCATTGCATTAGCCAATGATGAAAAAAGGTACTTGGAGCGTTCGGCAAAGATCCTGATCGGTATCCTAATTTGTGTTTACGCGCTTAGCTTCGCTCCTGCTTTGCTGTATTTGGATATTAAGACATTCGTTGATGGCAGTGAAGAACTTTGGAATGACAACAACAACAAAGAGAAAGGGCTATTGTTCTTTTTCGTGTTGATCACACAGTTAAATGATGTACTTCAGTTTGGATGGGGTAAGTTAATTGGTCGCAATGTAATCGCTGACCGGATTAACACCAGTCGTACGCTGGAAGGAGTCATCGGCGCAGCAGCGAGTTCCGCGTTGTTGGGGGCATTGTTTTCCTGGGTGACACCGTTTGCGTTTTGGCAAGCTGCAGTGATCGCTGTCGTCATTTCGATTTGTGGATTTGCCGGCGGGATTACGATGTCAGCGATTAAACGCGATCGCGGAGTGAAGGATTTTGGCACTTTGATTCAAGGGCATGCCGGAATTTTGGATCGCATCGATTCACTCTGTTTTGCTGCACCGGTGTTTTATTTTGTCATCGAGATATTTTTCACATAATCCCTATCAGGGGTAGTGAGTGCCGACGGTTATCTGGGTTACACGTTTATGGAATTCCGAGTATCCTAAACATCAAGATTCAAATAAGCTATCAAATCATAATTCATATAGAGGACGTTTTTCATGGGATTGTTCGACGGTAAGAAAGGTCTAGTACTTGGTGTCGCAAATGACCGATCCATTGCCTGGGCTATTGCCAAAACTGTTATGGAAGAAGGCGGAGAAGTAGGTTTTACTCATCTACCGGATCGTCCAGATGATGAAAAACAAAAGAATCGTCGTCGCGTCACAAAGTGCACAGATCAATATCCGGAACAAACAAAATTCGTCGTGCCAATGAATGTCCAGGATGATCAGGACATTGCCTCGGTCATGGAAACAGCGAAGCAGGAGTTCGGCGAAATCGACTTTGTTTTACATTCGATTGCCTTCGCCGATCGTGATGACTTGAATCGAGATACGGTCGAAACTAGCCGAGAAGGATTCAAAATGGCGATGGAAATCAGTGCTTACAGTCTGATCGCCGTTGCGAATGCCGCTAAAGGAATCCTAAAGGATAATGGAGCTATCGCCACGATGACCTATTTCGGTGGTGAAAAGTGCGTGCCCGGGTATAACGTCATGGGCATCTGTAAAGCAGCGCTCGAAGCAGCAGTCCGATACCTCGCATACGACTTTGGACCCCGAGGGATTCGAGTGAATGCGTTGAGTGCAGGCCCACTCAAAACACTTGCTGGAAGTGCTGCTGGCGTAGGTGAGATGCTGACCATGTATCAGGATATCGCTCCACTTTGTCGAAATATTACTCACGACGAAGTAGGGCGAAGTGGCGCCTTCCTGCTCTCAGACTTCTCCGATGGAATTACAGGTGAAGTCCTTCATATTGATGGTGGATACAACGCCATGGGCTCTCCCGGACGATTGCTCGATAAAGTCCGTGAACTGCAAAGTGGTAACTAGCAGAGTATTCACCTAACACGTTGGCTGAATCAGGCTAATCATGAGTGAGATTAAAAAGATTGCGATCGCTGTCGTTGAAGACAACGGTCGCTTTCTTGTTGGGCCCCGATGTTCTGACGATCCTCTGAACGGCTTAAATGAATTTCCTGGTGGGAAAGTTGAGCCAGGTGAAACCGTTGTCGCCGCTGCAATTCGAGAATGTAACGAAGAGGCTGGGATCGAAGTCCGCGCCGTTGGGTTCTATCCGATGACAATCCATCATTATGATCATGTCAGTGTGGAATTAAACTTTATTGCTTGCGTGCCGGCGGGGGAATCTGAGCTGCAAAACGAATTCCGATGGATTGAACGAGAATTGTTGGCTGAATACGCGTTTCCCGAAGGTAATGCCGAAATTCTCGCAACTTTAGCTAACCAGACTACCCCCACGCCCCTCTTTTGAATCTGGATTAGTGCTGATCCGTACTTAATCTAAGTACGCTATTTTTTCCCTCTGCGTCCGGAATCCCCCAAATTGGTATAGGTTCAAAACCGAATTCCGAGGTCTAATGGCCAAAGCCTGAGATACAGGATGTATCACTAAGTCAGGTGCAGACAAAAGACGCAGGGAAGCGTAAGGGGTTAGGCATGGATGCGCGTCCAATAGCACTCGCTATAGCAGTGCTTGCTTGTTCTGTAATGGGAGCAAGTTATAGAACTCAGAATTTCATTGTGACAGCGGCGAATCCGACGATGGCTCGCGAAGTCGCTGTGGCCGCTGAACATTTTAGGAAGCAACTTGCGGATGAATGGCTGGGGTATCAATTGCAACCCTGGCAACTTCCTATTCCTATTCGTGTGCATGCGGCAGGACATCTGGGGGCAGGTGGCGTGACAAGCTTCGTGTTCGTCGACAATATTCCGCAACAGTGGCAGATGACCCTACAGGGCACACGCCAGCGAATCCTAGACTCTGTGCTGCCCCATGAAATCAGTCATGCAGTGTTCGCAACACACTTCGGCCGGCCACTTCCACGTTGGGCAGATGAAGGAGCGTGCACAACCGTCGAGCACACTTCGGAAAAGAAAAAGCAACATTCACTTCTGATTCGTTACCTAACATCAAATCGTGGTATTCCATTCAATCAGATGTTGCGGATGAAAGAATATCCTCGGGACATTATGACTCTGTATTCTCAGGGTTTCTCTGTCAGCCAGTATCTGATCGCATATCGAGGCAAGAAGACCTTTATTAAGTTTCTGGAACGAGCGATGCACGATGGCGATTGGGATGCGGCCATCGATGAGTATTATCCATTCGACAATGCCTCCGACCTGCAAAAAAATTGGGTAGCATGGGTTGGAAAAGGAAGTCCTAGTATTGCTCCCTTCCAAACAGACACTGAGCTCAATCAGGTAATTGTGTCAACGAATCCGAGAACATCCGAGTCATTGGTGAGTAACACTACAGTTAACGATGAAAAACTTGTGCCTATCGGATATCAGCCGGAGCTTAAGCAGGCATCTAGCAATCCTCAGACTGGCAATCTACAGGTGGTCAATGCTGAGCAAGCATCTACAAACTCAAGAACTCAGCTCGGAGATGGGTGGACTTCCAGGCATAAAAGTCGGAACCTATCAGCGAATGTACAACGTAACGGCACCCCCAATTTGGCGAGCTTCTCACGTGTTATTCATCAGGACGACAATGGGAAGACGGAGGTCAGTCGCCCACGAGCAGTGAATCAACCTCAGCCCGTCATCTTGCAGGCTTCCAACCATTCCACAACTTCTTCGAGAGTGACAAGTGTGGCTCCAGCCAGTACAAGCCAGCAATCTGGCTCCAAATTAAAGTGGGTCTCCCCGCGTTAACTTAAGTCCACACGAGTCTTATTCTCCGTAAAATAGACTCTAGCGAATCATTGGCCTTATAGCACTCCTTGACGAGTTCTTCCCATGCAACCTTTCCATCTAGCTGTTCCCGTACATGACGTTACCGTCGCCCGACAATTTTATAAGGAAGTGATCGGCTGTACGGAAGGACGATCGGATACGCGTTGGGTCGACTTTGATCTGTTTGGCCACCAATTCGTCATTCACCAAAAGGATGGTTTGCAAATAGAACGCAGTACCAATCCTGTCGATGGGCATGATGTACCCATTCCACACTTCGGCGTCGTCTTAGAGTGGCAGCAATGGCATGACTTTGCTGATCGTCTGAAACAGCATCAGATTGAATTTGTCATTGAACCTTGTATTAGATTTGAAGGACAGGTTGGAGAACAGGCAACCATGTTCTTTCTGGACCCCAGTGGAAATGCTCTAGAGTTTAAGGCCTTCAAAGATCCATCGCAGCTGTTTGCTACCTAGTCATCACGCCCTTTCCAAATGTGGTTGTATAAGTCTAGCTGGGCTTTTGGAGTTCGGTATGAACATGTCAACGGTCGTGGTGACAGTCTGGATGATTACTTCGAATCGATGTCCAATTCACTCGATCCAACCCGCGATCGTCGTAGTCGATTATCTCCAATGGTATTGTGGATTCTATCGCACTTTACACGTGTCCGCCTGCAATACAACTACGACCATGCTTAGCATCTGGATGCAGAACATAGTGGAGAATTGCACGGTGTTTGGTTAGGCATCGACTTTATGACTGGAAGACACCCGGTACATTGCTTTTAATAGAGGAGTAGATGTTGTTGGATGTCATGGAGAGAACTCCGAACGACTGTCATTGCGATCTCATGCATTATCCAAAATAGTCGAAATGGTGTTTGCATGCGTCAACTTTTCCCCGGACTGATACTGCTGTTTATACTTCTGCTTGCAAGCCATTCAGTTAGTATTGCACAAAGCCCAAAATTCGTAGCGGGAGGAGCAGCCTCAGTCTCAGCGGTAGCCATTGACGATTGCCCTTTGCTCCATTCATCCCAGATGTGGAGTACTGATACTGAGCAATTGTGGCAGCGTGTTCAGGCTTTGTTGAAAAAGAGTCGTTCTGATACATCATTGATCGTAAAGCTAAATCTTTACGCAACTAGTTCCGAACGATTGGCGGTATTTGAAGCAGACATTCTGGAGAGATTCCCAGATACCCGTCGTCCTGCTGTGTGTGCAGTTGTCACGCCACTTCCAAATCGTACTGAGGTGGCATTGGATTTTGTGGCCGCCGGTAAAACGACATCATCAGATGTCAAAAGAGGTGTTAAGGTAATTAGGGCAGATAAGGATGTTGCGAGGATTCTTCCAGAAGGTAAACGGATTTATATTTCTGGACAGGCAGCCCGAGACGAAAACCTGCGAAACGCTACCGAAAAGACGCTCGAAGGTTTACTCGACACTTTGAAATTCCTGAATCGTGAAGCAGAGGATGTGGTTGCGATCAAAGTGTTCCTAACGAAGATGCACGACGGAGAATACGTACAGCAGGCAGTGACGGAGATATTTGGCCGAGGAAACGAGCCACCAGTCGTATTTGTCCAGTGGCAGTCCTCTAAGTCCGTGCCGGTGGAAATTGAGCTAATTGGTTGGGGCGGTGCAGCAGACCAACAGCAAGAGGTCGTTGAGTATTTGACGCCACCCAACCTAAGTGCATCACCAGTGTTTAGTCGTGTTTGCAGAATTAATCATGGCAAATCTATTTATCTGTCCGGCCTGTCGGCATTTAACGCTGATGCGAACCAACACGTTGTTGATACTTTCGGTTTGCTTGAAAACACGCTGGCATTGGTCGAGTCCTCTTCACAATATCTCGTCAAGGCGACCTATTATGTAACTGATGGCGAAATCAGTTCGAGTTTAGGACAGTATCGCCCAAAGGTATATAATCCAAAACGTCCGCCAGCTGCCTCGAAGGCGACAGTTCCTATCATTGGTTCACAAAGGCAGCGATTCTTAATGGATATGATTGCAGTGCCTGCTCGTGATACGATGATGCCATAATGCAACTAAGGTAATGACCTTCCATGACAATAGATTCATCAAAAAATGCGGTCAGTGTAATCGGCCTTGGCACCATGGGCCATGGAATAGTTCAGACATTTGCTTTAGCTGGTTATCAAGTCAAAGCATTTGATGAAAACTCTCAGGCAGTACTTCAACTGCATCAACGCATCGCGGCGAATGTAGCAACGATGCAGGACCTAGGTGTCATCGATCAAGTGAATATCGATGCCCTACTTTCAAGAATCCAATGCTGTACGACTGAGTCCGAGGTTCTAATCGATTCCCAATTCATTACTGAAGCGATTGCTGAAGACCTGCAAATGAAGCAAGAGTTTTTTGCGCGCTGTGAAGAGTTAGTCGCTCCGGACACACTGTTAGCAAGTAATACTTCCAGCTTCCCGATGACAGAAATTGCAAGCCAGTTGGAGTATCCAGAGCGAGCTATCAACACTCACTGGTTTAATCCACCTCATGTGATTCCCGTGGTTGAAGTGATTCCAGGACAGCAAACGTCTGAGCAAACGATTGAACAAGCCATGTCCCTGCTCCAATCCATTGGAAAACAGCCAGTGCGAATTCATCAGGAACTACCAGGGTTTGTCATGAATCGGCTCCAGGTGGCGTTGTTCCGTGAAATGCTTGATCTCGTTGGAAGAGGAGTTATTTCTGCAGAAGATTTAGACGTTGCCGTAAGGGGAAGCCTGGGATTGCGATGGGCTGCTGTGGGACCTATGCGAGTCGGTGACTTTGGTGGTTGGGATATTTTGGCCAAAGTCTATCAGGTTTTGGCTCCGGAAATTCGTAGTGATTCTGAGTTGCCGCAAGTCCTTGACGAGATGGTAGACAGTGGAAATCTGGGATTAAAAACGGGACAGGGATTTTTTGAATTTCCTGAGACAAGTCAGGACGAGATCATACGCGACAAGGACAATAAATTCGTGGCATGGGCTCAGCTTTTGAAAGAGGCGTATAAAGAATAGCCCCTCTCGAATTACAAAAAGTCTTCAACGCTTAGGCGACATGAAATAGTCTGGCCGCATTATTCCAGAATATGTCCTCGACCTGATTGTCATTGAGTCGTTCTGCCCAACATGCCCATTTGAGAGAGCGTAGGTGTTCCAGACCCACCAAAACTGGATCTATCTTGAGGTGTTTTTCTCCCCAGACCGGAGTGTCTTCATAGAGCCAGAGGAACGAGTCAGATACTCCTAGACTGCGGCCTCTCATATGGCTAACTGGATAGTCACACCCATACATAAAGCGCTCATGTCCCATAAGTCTCAAAATGGCCAGATGCGCCATCGGTTCGCAATTGGCACTGCTGTCGAACCAGAGGTTTTGTAATCCGAGTAGTTTTGGAAGCCCTTCCAGGTTATGGCTGGGTTGGAATGCTCGTGCAGAATGCGCGAGTATGAGTTGCATGTCCGGGTATTTCTCACAGTAATAGCGAATACATTCGATATTGGCAGGATCGGCTAGCGCTCGTTGTTTCACAATATGAAGCGTGATAAACCAACCCTGTTCGTGGCACAGCCTGACCTGGTCTTCGGGTAGAAATGCCTGAATGTCTGCTTCCCAGGTCGGAGTCACGTTTGACATGGTATGGTAACATTTCAGACCTGTAAGCCCCAGTCGGTTTGCATGTTCGAGAATCCAGTCCGGATCGTCATTTGGTGTAACAAAGAAATTCCCGCGATTGTTGGGATGAGCCTTTACTTGCTCTGCAGCCCATTCATTTGCCTGTAACTGATACTCAAGTTGTTCCTTGCCTACAAAGGGAATGAACATGGCATTGGTAGGACGATCACCATGAATTTGCTTCATCGCTTGTTGGTAACGACTCCAATCCACTGCTTCATCGGTAAAGGGATAGAACTCAGGTTTCCACACGTGTGTATGAGCATCATAGATCCTGTCCGGTAGGAACGGATCTATTTCGCGTTGAAAGAATTCGATGTCGTGGTTGTCAGGCATGGGCGAGTTTTAAGGAGACGTTAATTTGAATTTGGTTAAAACACTGTAGTGATCGCTGATGATTTCCAGAACGAGCTCGTTGCGTTTTACGGCTGCTTCAATGATCTGCTGAGATAATTTCGGAGACGATAGAATAAAGTCGATTCGTTCGAGGAAACCGGATTGTAATTGAGGAGTATTCGAGTGCCCCAAGATTGTGTTTGCAAAGGAGATGGCATTAAGCAATGTCGTGACTATTAGAAATTGAGAAGACTTTGTGAGTGAGGTTGCCTATAGAAGTAAGTCGATTAAATTCTGTGTGCCTAATCGTTTGCACTCTATTATCAATCCATTGTGAATTAATTCCGGTCGAATTGATATAAGAACTTAAGGGAGTGTATCAGAAGCAACTTATTGGTTATTGGGGTAACGACTCTTCAGATTGCCGTTTTAAAAAACAGGCTTCTACCCAATCGAGGTTGTTGTACGTGGGACAGAGGGTATCTTATTAGTAAACGGGTGGTACAAGTTTAAGTCGAATGTATGGGATTAAATATGAATTTGCGTCTTTCCAAGTTGGGCATCATTGTATGGATGACCTTTGCTGCATATCTAAGCGTCGCTTTCTGTTCCTCGGCTCAAGGTCAGGATTCACCACTCAAAGAGAAATCGACCGCTAAGAATGTCGCATCCAAAACTATCGTAACTAAACAGAGCAAAGCAGATTACGATCTGGACAAAATCAAAGCTCAAATCGAAGCCGCCGTGAAAGCTGGTAAGATTACTGAACAAGAGGCTCAGCAAAAATATAAGGCTCTCTTCGCCAAAGACGCCAAGCCAGGGAAACCAATTGCGAAACCTGAAGGCAATGGCAAAGAGGATTTCACTAAACAGGCCTATGCTGATTTTATCGAGAAGCTGGCTGAGTTAGTTGAATCCGGGAAACTAACCAAAGCAGAAGCGACTATTCTTTATAACTCTGTTGTGAAACAGAAATCTGGTTTTGCAAAGCCTGGTGTCAATGGTAAGGACTACAAGATCGACTCGCTTGAAGAACAGAAGCGGTTACAAAAACTATTGCCAATGACTTCGACGGGTGATGATAAAGAGGGCCCGGTTGCATGTGGTTTCTTTGGATGGGCTGCCGAAGCGACTCACCGTTTTATGGATAACAGTCATAAGGGAGAACCTCGCCTGATCCACGGACTCTCATTTCGATTAGATTATCGAGAACACAACACCATTGGTCGGACTTGGGACAATATCACAATCAAAGTCGCCCATGGCAATTGGAGTTCCATCAAGTACAACTCCTCTAGAGAGTACGAACTGGGAAGTGAACCTACCGTTGTATTCAATAAAGCATGGAGTTTTCCTACACTCAAAGGGTACCCTGCTTTAAAGCCAGCAGAATGGGGTGGCCCTCAGAATTGCCTTAACTTTCAATTCGATGAGCCGTTTGCATACAACGGGAAGGATGCGATCTTTATCGAATTCACCTTTAATGGTGGGGAGACTGAAGACGGCCGAAAGTGGGAAGGTGACCTTCCTTATGGATTTGAAGTCTTTCTGGATTCCATGCCGGAAGCTGGTGGCTGGAGACTCGCTGAAAAACCTAAAGGAATTTATCGGGCCCCGCGTGTGGAAGCCGTCGTATCGTATACCGCAGGCGGGCAGTCTGTCTGGACTTCATCCGCGAAAGGAATGCCTTACTTAAACTGGGACTTCCGCCCATCTAAGGTAGTTGGGAAATCCAGATAGAGGCTGCGTTACAAAGATCCCTATTCACTTCTTATAGGTTGAACTGGCTATGAAAACAGCCTCTTGTTTTCTCCTTTTGATTCTCACTTTTTTTGACAGCGTTCCCGTTAGTGAAGGCGCAGAAGCAACCTATGCTAACTTTGAAAGCCCGCACTCCCACTCAATCCTAATTACCACAGACGGCGCTCACTTAGTCGCGGTGAATACGCCCGCAAATTCCCTTGCGGTGTATTCTCTCAAAGATCCATTCAATCCAGCGTTGGTTTCCGAAATCCCAGTAGGGCTAGAACCAGTGTCTGTGGCAGAGCTAAATGCGACTGGCCAGCTTTGGGTTGTAAACCACGTCTCGGATTCCATTAGTGTGGTCGACTTAGACCGAGCCGTCGTCACCGCAACCATTCAGGTAGGGGATCGTCCCGGAGATCTTGTTTTTGCCGGTGATCCGGTCAGGGCATTTGTTTCGTCAATGACAGAGCGTTCCATTGAGGTGATTGATACTGAAAAGAATGCAATCATCAAGACTATTTCGATTGCGGGTAATGACCCAAGAAGTTTACTGGCAAGTCGGGACGGTGATAAAGTCTGGGTCGCTGTTCACCGTTCGGGGAATCAAACTACGGTTATTCCGCACGATGCTGCCCCCAAGCCTCCTCAGCCTTCGAATATCGAATTGCCGCTGGCACCTGATCAGGGAATCATTGTTAGTACGACCGACGGGGATTGGAAGGAGTTTGTAGGTGCCGTGCCAACAGACGAAGATGTATTCGAAATCAATGTTGCTGAACTCAAAGTAACTCGAGCGTTCAATCATATTGGGACGATACTATTTAACTTGGCTGAAAATCCAGCGAACGGTGACCTTTGGATTGCTAACACCGATGCACGCAATCTTGTTCGATTCGAACCCGCATTACGTGGGCATGTTGTAGACAATCAAATCACAATTCTACAATCGACCAAAGCAGACACTCAGATTGTTGATTTGAACCCCGGACTGGATTACTCACTCATCCCCAACCCCATCGCCTTGAAACAAGCGATCGCACAACCCACCGATATTCTATTTGACCGCGCAGGTTCTCGGGCTTTTGTGACGTCGTTTGGAACGGATCGAGTGGGAGTCCTAGACGCTGCTGGCAACGTCCTTGCCAGAATCGAAATTGGCGATAGTGAAGGCGGTGAATTGAATACTAGAAATAAACGGGGCCCTCGGGCATTGGCTTTGCATTCCTCAGAGTCCGTACTCTATGTACTAAATCGGTTGACCAATAGCATTTCGATCGTCGATGTAGAAAAATCCAATTCCCTGTCCGAACTCTGGATGACCGACCCGACCCCCGACTACATTCGAGAAGGCCGTGGATATCTTTATGACGCCAAGTTGTCAGGCAATGGCACGGTCTCTTGTGCTTCTTGTCATATCGACGGAGACAGAGATGGGCTGGCATGGGACCTCGGAGACCCCGGAGGTGAGTTATTTAATAACGGTAGTGCGAACCCACTGCATCCCATGAAGGGGGCATTAATGACTCAAACACTGCGAGGCCTCAGCGGAGAGCGAATCTTCCATTGGCGAGCAGATCGTCCAGGGTTAGCCTCATTCAACGGCACCTTTCCGAATCTAATGGGAGGCGAGAAACTTTCAGAGGAAGACATGCAGCTATTTGCTGATTACATGCAAAGTATTCGTTTTGGTTCCAATCCACGACCCATGACTGAATTGGCAATTCAGGGAGAAGCTATTTTTAAGACTCGTCTCGGTATTGCTCGTGAAGGAAAAAACCAATTCCGCTGCGTTGACTGTCATAAACGCCCCAGCGGAGCAGGCTCAACGGGATTTACCGGCTTGATTGAACAACCTACTAAGGCGGCGCAGTTAAGAGGACTAAATGAACGACTTGTGTTTGATGCGAATGGTACCCGTGTCAGTGGATTTGGATTTGGCGCTGATGGCTCTAAAAAGTCGTTGGTTGAATTCTTAGACAATTCGCACCGTTTTCAAAAGATTACAGAGAAGGACAAGCAGGCACTTCAGGAGTTCCTACTGAGGTTTCCCACTGAAACTCCAGATGTCGTTGGGCGTACTCTTACGATTGATTCGCTCCTAGCTCAGCAACGAGGAATCCACCATAGGTTGTATCTGATTCTTTCTGCGGCCAAAGACGCGGATTGCCTGATCTCTGTATCCGGACGTCTGGACGGTGAGTTGATTGAGATGAAGTGTGAATTCCGTGACAGTAAACTAGTCAGCACAGAAACGGACGCCGTCATCTATGAAATCTTTCAGCTGCTCCGCAAGATCGCCACGAATAAAGACAATGTCGTTTCATTTACTGCGAATATTCCAACTACCAGATAACTCAATCCAATGGGATTCTGAATTCCGGTTGCGATACAAGAATGTGTTAAAGGAGAGTTAATGAGTATGAGTTATAAACTGACTGTATTCGCCGCACTATTAATGTTGCCTTGCTTTGTAAAGGCTTCGGACAAACCCGTTCAAGTTTATATCCTCTCCGGACAATCCAATATGGTTGGAATTGGACAGGTAACGGGCGGTGGATCTCGATGGGGAGATCAGTTTATTGAACCGGAGGTGTCGGTGTATTCAGGGGGGTATGACAGCAAGCTGGATTATGACTCGCTCAAACCACTGACGACTTTGAAACTTGAGAGTTTTGGAGGGGTCAAGCCAAGTCCTTATCCTGGTGGGGGAACGCATGTGACCCGAGGATTTGTTCAAGTCAAGGAAACAGGTGTCTACGAATTCAGACCCGGTTATGGGGGTTCGACCGTCAACATCATGGAAGTGGATGGGATGGAAGTACACCGCAAAGAGCCGGAGGGGGATTCAAAATTCACGCCGATTAAACTCACTGGTGGGAAGAAAGTCCCATTCAAAATCACCTATCTGAATTCTCAGCCAAACGGTTTAGGGTGGATCGCTCGCGTCGATATTCCCGGAACACTGTCCACGCTTGTTCGCAGTGATGGAAGATTTCCCTATCTGATAGACGCTGATGGCAGTTGGATTTCGCGGGATGACGTTTGGTACAAAGGTGTTGTCACGGCCGGTGCTAATAAATGGCTTAGCGTCGGTTGTGGAGCTTCGGCTAATTCGATTGGGCCGGAACTTGGCTTTGGTCACAAATTGGGTGATTTCCATGACGAGCCGGTCCTGATATTAAAAGCCTCTCAAGGTAACCGGTCTCTTGCCTGGGATTTCTTGCCACCGGGAAGCAAACGCTATGAAGAAGATGGCTTTGTTTATGCAGGTTATAAAGATTCACCTGCTCGATGGGAGATCGGAGTAACCCCGGAACCAATCAATTGGTATGCGGGGAAACAATACGATGATTGTTTCGAGGCGGCACACGAAGTACTCGACAATTTTGACAAACACTTTCCTCACTGGGAAGGAAGAGGATTTGAAATTGCCGGGTTTGTTTGGTGGCAGGGACACAAAGATCAGGGTAGCCCTGTGCACGCGGCTCGTTATGAACAAAATCTGGTTCATCTCATCAAAACTCTTCGCAATGAATTCAAAGCTCCTAAAGCTCCTTTCACGATTGCCACGATAGGATTTGACGGTTTCGAAATGGAAGGCAATGCACTTACCGTGGCCAAGGCACAGCTTGCTGTTAGTGGGGAAAATGGAAACTACCCGGAATTCAAAGGTAACGTTCGCACCGTGGAGACTCGGGGATTTTGGCGGGAGGCGAGTATCTCACCACGTAATCAGGGATTCCATTACAACCAAAACGCTGAGACGTACATGCTGGTTGGAGAAGCCTTGGGCGATGCGATGATTAAATTACATCGGGAAGATTAGTGTGCTGATTTACCTGACAGCAGTTTAGGCAAATGCTTCCTTGATTACTTCTCCACCGTTGAAGGTGGCAATTTCGCGGCGCCCCTGATGCTTATAGAAGTTGGCGTATTGGTCAATTCCCAAAGCATGCAAGATCGTTGCATGGACATCCGCGGGGGACAGAGTACGTTCGACAGCCGTGTATCCAACTTCGTCGGTACGACCGATGGCCTGGCCACCTTTGATGCCACCCCCAGCCATCCACATAGTGAAGCCACCGGGAGAATGATCCCTGCCACCTTTCTTTTCCACACCTGGTGTACGGCCAAATTCACCACCCCAAACCAGCAGCGTCGAATCCAGCAACCCTCGCTGCTTTAAGTCAGCGATGAGACCAGCAATCGGTTTGTCAGATTTACCAGAAGCTTTGCCATGCCCGTCTATAAGATCATCATGCGAATCCCAGCCATCTACTCGGAGTTGGATAAACCGCACTCCATTTTCGATCAGACGACGCGTCAACAAACATTGAATTCCGACCTCCCGTGTGGCGTTATTATCCATACCGTAGAGTTTGTGCGTCGCTTCGGTCTCCTTCGAATAATCAAATACAGCAGGGGCTGCCATCTGCATTCGGAAGGCCAACTCATAACTACGTAAGCGAGCCTCTAACTCGCTGTCCTCTCCGGTTCTGGCCAGATGTCGTTGATTCAGGTTTTTAATGAGTCCCAGTTGTCCTTGACGCTGAGCTTGGCTCATTGCACGTGGCAGCTTCAAGTTGGGAATCCCTTCGGCAGCATTGATAGCAGTGCCTTGAAATTCCGAGGGTAGGAATGATGGAGCGTAGGTTGGTCGAGGCCCTCCACCAAGTACAACAAACCCAGGCAGATTTTCGTTCTCTGTTCCCAGTCCATAATTAATCCAAGCACCTAGACTGGGGCGATCTCCTGCGATTGATCCGGTGGTCATCATGTATTCGCCGGGAACATGAATCACCGTATCATGTTGAATACTCTTGATTAAGCAGAGTTCGTCCATTTGAGACGCTGTATGGCTTACTAAACTGGAAGCGGGCAGACCGCATTCGCCATAATTTCGGAATGAAAAGGGGCTTGCCATTAACTTGCGAGTGCCATTACCAAACATGGCCGTCGCTTTGAAATTCTTGCGGATACTCTCCGGAGTTTCCTGTCCGTCTAAACGAGTCAATTCGGGTTTAGGGTCATAGGTATCAATATGACTTGGTCCGCCTGCCATAAATAAGAACACAACGCTTTTGGCAGTTGGCGAATGTGAGGATAATTTTGGCTCGACTCCTGTTGCTTGCTCGGCCATCAATCCGGCGGCAGCCAACCAGCCAAAGCTAAGAGCACTTTCCTGAAGCATTTGCCGGCGTGACAACGCTGCGGGAGCTGCTCGTCCGCACGGAAATGGAAAATTGGAATGATGTCTTTTCATGATTGTCTCATTACTCTCTTCAGTACTCCCATTTTAGAACCATAGCATGGTTGGATGAAAGTGATAAAGTTCCTAAGCCGAGATTACTCGATATACACAAATTCGTTGAGGTTAATTAACGCCTGGCTGAATAGTTCCAGAGCTGTCATTTTATTACTAGAGTTATTTAGCCAACGAATGGTGAGATACTTTTCCAGTTCGGAGAATTGCTTGTCATCAATGCCTTGCGTGAAGTACATTACCTCGCCAATGTCACCGTTCATGCGTTCCCCTTCATCGGAGAATGCTTGAGAATATCCACCAATACTAATGGGGCCTCCAACACCGGAGTCAATTTGCCCAGCCAGTGTCACGGTATGTTCCGCCAAATTTTCGTCTGCTGTGATTACTTTCAATTCAAGTAACTCGTCTTTCCAGCGAACGAGAATTACGAGGGGTACATCATCGGGGATGGCCGTATCCGTTTTCAGGCGGTCGCCCCATTGGCCGTTAATGTTCTGACTAATGGCCAATTTGCCATCAGACGCCATACGCAGCAATGACACGGCAGCTATGTCGTTGCCGCCATTCCGAGCTTTCAGAATGATCGGTTCATTACGATTGCCCTTGCCCCGAAACCGCACAACTGCACCGATGGTAAATCCATTGGTGAGATGTAAAGAATCGTGATCCGGAGCTTCTAGTACGTGATCAGCCTCTCCAAAATCTCCTCCGCGGAATCGAATGACAGGCAGTCCACCCATTCCATCAAGTCGCTTGGATAGGAATTGTGGCTGCAGGGCTGGAGCCTCCTGTCCGAGGATTTCCTGAGGCTGGTTTTCGCCGATGGCTTGATCTTGCCAATGAGTAACCGATTCGTTGTTCGTCGGAGTTTCTCCCGCAGCATTCTTTACGCCCACATCAGATTTAAGCCACAGAGTAAGAGAATTCGAACTGTCCTTGAATGTGGGCTTTTGCTGGGGTGTGCTATTAGCCTCCATCGAATCGAAGTGATTTAAGAACTTTAAGCTGGTTTCAAATTCCTGCTGATCGGGCGATCTTCCAAAGGCGAGTTGGAATGCAAGTTGAATTTGTTTGTGCTTGTCCTCACCAGCGGTAGATTGTATTCGTGCGGCCAACGCCAAAGAACGGTCTTGTGCAAAGCGATTGTTTAATAGGTAGAGCGACTGTAGAGGCGAAGTGGAGACTTGCCGTTGCAGACAAGCTTCCGATAGTGCAGTAGGGCCATCGAAGAGTGATTGCAATTGAGGTGGTTTATCCCGTTCCTGGAAAAGGTACATGCCACGCCGAGTGCTTTGTGTTTCTTCAGTTACAGGAATTGAAATCCCACCAATGCTCCGGTCCAGCTCTCCACTAACGACCAGCAAGGAATCTCTAATAGCTTCTGCTTCCAAACGTCTCCGAGGCCAACCGGTTAACAAGGTAGGTTCTACAGGTGTACGACCTTGTTCGTAAGTTACGATCCTTTGCTTCCATGTTTGGGAAGTGGTGATTAGGCGATGGATATGTTTGGTGCTCCAGTTGTTCTCGATCAATTCACTTGCCAGCCAGTCTAGTAGAGCTGGATGGCTGGGCTGAGCACCTTGGATTCCAAAATTGCCGGGTGTGCTGACCAATCCTGTACCAAAGTGAAACTGCCAAATCCGATTTACCCATACACGGGCAGTGAGTGGATTCTGTTTGGAAGTAATCCAATTCGCTAAAAGAGTACGAGACTTGTCATGGACATCAATGTCGGGGGAATTCCCAAATGCTTCCGGCCAGCCAGGTGTCACGGTCGCCACTGTTTCAAAAATCTGTCCACGAGCTAATAGGTAATCACGTTGGTCTAGAAATCGATCCTTATCATGCATGAGTGGAAAGTTACCAGCCATAGGCAGAGTATTGAGTTCGTGGGGACTGGTGATCGGAGAATAGAACGCCCACGTTTGAGCGGTATCATTGATGACTTTGTCTAACTCGCTGCGAAGAACATCCAGCCGTTCTTGCTCGTCCTCCTGAATGCGGAAGGCGTTACAACCTGCGATTTGAATATTCATGCGTGTCCGGTGAGGACGGAATTCACGTTCTTGTTCGAGCGTTCGTTCGGACTCCCGCGAATTTAGCAGATGACGGATCGACTCAGGTTCTTCTTCAAATCCTGTACTGAGAACTCGCTTACGGACTTTGAGGTCGAATGCAAGCAGGTCCTTGGAAATCTGATCAATAGCCTCCGGGTGTTCGGTATCCTTGAGGACCAGATTGCCGGGAAAACCTTTGGTGAAGAATGCCTTCAGGCGATAAAAGTCACGCTGGGTGATCGGATCAAATTTATGGTCGTGGCAACGAGCACAACCAATGGTGAGCCCTAATACGGATCGCGAAAGAGTACTGACAATGTCGGTATACATATCGTTTTCTGCTCGATAGAAATGCAAATCATCGGCGCTGATCCTAGCGGCCGCCAGAAAACCAGTTGCAATCAGATTCTCATCGCTATACGGCTCCATTTCATCACCGGCGATTTGCTGCTTTATGAATCGAGCATAGCTTACATCGCGATTGAAACTCTCGGTCACGTAATCTCGATAACGCCAGGCATGTGGCCGGGCGTTGTTTTGCGCGTAGCCCTCGGATTCAGCCCAACGTGCTGAGTCCAGCCAGTGACGCCCCATCCGCTCACCATAATGCGGCGAATTCAAAACGTCCTGTACAACATCACTCCAGGCACGATCTTCTGCCGTATGTTGCTCCAATTCCTGGGGTGTGGGAGGCATGCCGTGAAGAATGAGATACAAACGACGGACCAATGTGGCACGGTCCGCAGTTGGACTGGCCAGTAATTGCTCCGATTCATGGCCTTGAGCAATGAAGGAGTCGATGGAGTTGACCGTTGTAGTTAACGGAGCGTTTTCGGTTGTGGATGGAGCGACTCGGAATTTGTTTGCAGGCACAGGGGGGCGTTGGATCGGTTGAAATGCCCAATGCTTTTTGGCGATGATACGATGAGGATTCGGTAGGACCGTCTCATCCCATTTGGCTCCCTGATCAATCCAGGCACGAAGGATACCAATCTCCTGGCTGGATAACGCCTCGCCTAAGTCTGGCGGAGGCATCTGTTTGTCAGGATCGAGTCCTGCAACGACATGAATCAATCGGCTGGTCTTACTGCTTCCTCTCAGAACCAAAGGGACACCATCCGATTCACCAAGAAGTTTCGCATGATAATCAAGGCGAACCCCTGATTCCGGATTTGATCCTTCGTGACAGCCTAAGCAATGTTGCTTTAATAGAGGGTAAATATCTTTGGAGAACGAAATCTTCCGAGTCGCCGCTGGTGGAAAGGTCGCCTGACTCTTCTTAAGTTCATCTGAGGATGATACAGGGAGCTCCTGAGCGTTTAAGCCAGTATGCATGAGAACGGGCATGCCAATGCCAACCATCAAGAACAGAATCGTGAGATTAAGCGAATTGGTCCGTTGCAATAGTCTGACTTTCTCAATTTGTTTGATGGCTCGACTCTTTTTAATATACCTGAGTGATCTAGCTGTTTATAGGAAAGAGTTGTGTTGCTCCGGGCCAAGACCGTCTTATTGTTTCAGCGGCGGTGAGTCAGCTTATCAGTTGATCGGCCTGTTGTGGTAAATTGAAAGTGTTCCTTAGTACGTCCTCAAGGCCTTTCAATGATCATGTCCTCTTCGTTTGCCCAGTACTCGAAATCCTTGTGTCTAATTAGCCTGTGTATCGGTACGTTGATCGGTAGTTCACAAGTCTCAGGTGACGATTGGTCTCAGTGGAGAGGGCCAAATCGAGATGCAAAGTCTCAGGAATCAGGGTTACTCAAGTCATGGCCAGCCGATGGCCCGCCACTTGATTGGAGTGTCTCTAATCTCGGTGAAGGCTATGCCAGCCTTGTAGTGGCTAATAGGCAGATTCATACGATCGGTAACGAATCAGGTGTGATCTATGCTTACGGGTTGAAAGAGACAAATGGGGAGATCCTCTGGAAGACCAAAATAGGTGAGTCTAGTCGGCATGCGATGTCTACTCCTACGGTCGATGGCGAGTTTCTTTATGCCCTCGATCCCGACGGTGTGTTGAGCTGTCTATTGGTGACGTCGGGTGAGATTCAATGGCAGATCGATTTTATAAGTGACTTTGGTGGAAAACTCCAGTCGGGTCGTGGGTACGGTGAATCACCTTTAATCGATGGTGAGAATCTTATCTGTACGCCAGGTGGTGATGAGGCTCTCATAGTGGCTCTTAATAAAGCGACTGGTGAAGTCGTCTGGAAGACAGCGGCCTCTAACTTGGGTGCCAAAGGAAAGGACGGTGCGGCCTTTTCTTCTATTGTAAAAACTCAGGTTCAGGATGTGGCGATGTATGTCCAGTTGGTGGGCCGCGGGTTGGTTGGCGTTGAATGTTCCAGCGGACGATTGCTATGGAGCTACAACGATATTAGCGCCGATATCGTCAATATTCCCACGCCCGTCGTACAGGGCGACTTAGTGTTTTCCGCTAATGGATACAACGCAGGAAGTGTCCTACTTAAACTCGTGCCAACCGGCGAGCAAGAAATTGACGCGAAGGAGGTATATCGATTACAGGGGAATCAATTTCAGAATCATCATGGAGGAGTCATTGCACTGGGGACCGCTGTTATCGGTGGGCATGGTAGCAACAATGGTTTGCCAACTTGTGTTGATTTAGAAACAGGCGATATCCTTTGGAAGCGTCGTGGCCCCGGAATTGGCTCCGCCTCCGTCATTCATGCCGATGGTCGTTTTGTCTTTCGGTATCAAAATGGAGTGGTTGCTCTACTTGATGCCGATCATGCAGGATTCACTATTGAGGGTAAGCTTCAGATTCCGGGAGCCGGAGGGGATAGCTGGTCGCATCCAGTCATCGCCAATGGGCGTTTGATGCTACGTGAACAGAATTCCATTTATGTGTATGACGTGCGAGGCACGGCGGCGACAAATCAAGAAACCAAACCTCAATTGGCGAGTGCCTTTAGCCAGGAAATGAGACAGGCGTTGAATTTACATGGAGTCAGACATTCAACGATCGGACGATTACACGCTGATACCAGTGCCTTTGACGCTCAGCAATTCTATCGCTTCGGAAGATCCCAGACAGAAGACTCAGCGATTGAGCAAATCCCAGTGGTTCGATTGCGAACCGATGAACAAGGTCAGTTCGATAGTGCTCAATTGACGTTGCTACAAGCTGCGGAGCAAGACTTTGTACTCGACTTTTCCAGTGAGAATGTAGCTGGGTTTCAGTTTCAACAGCTTTCTCTGTTGCCCCGCCTTCTTGGGTTAGAGTTGCAGTTTTGCACCGGCATCACACCCGAAACACTTGCAACCATAAGTTCGATTGGAAACCTAAAAACAATACGCCTGGTTGGTACGGATATCTCAGATGAATCGATCGCTGCCTTGTCGGACTTGAAGAATCTCCAGTCTTTAGATCTGGAAGTCTGTGAGTCGATTTCTGATCAAGCATTGCCTGTAATTTCTGGTTTCTCACAATTGCGATGTTTAGTCCTCAAGAAAACAGCTTTTGAAAAACTGAAAATTACAGATCTGGGAATAGCTCACTTACCTAAGCTTCAAAACCTGGAAGTTTTGAGTTTATACGGAAATCGAGTGTCCGATGCGGGAATGAAAAGTATCGCCAGCCTGCGGAATTTGAAAGTATTAGATCTGAGTTTGGTCGGTATTACCGATGACGGGGTGAATGCGTTAGCACCACTAGAGAACCTTGAAGAGCTATACCTGCTATATAACACAGGCTTTGCGGGGCCTTTACTGACTGATCAATGCGTGGAGACGATTGGGACCTTTCAAAAATTAAGGCATTTGAGTTTGGTGGGAGCCAAGGTGACTGCGACGAGCGTGGATACGCTGAGTGGATTGAAGAATCTTGATCAGCTACAACTGCAGTACTCAAGGCTGGACAGCATGGGGCTGAGTCGACTTAGTGAAGCTCTGCCAAATACGAAGATCACAAAATAGCATTGCTCTTCGGACGGGAGTCTGGATGGAACGTTATTTTATTGATGGAACATTAAGATTCGCTCACAATAAAAACAGACTTTCCTTTTGGGGACTTAGAACGAATCGTCAATTTAAAGATGACTATGAGTGTCACAAGCCATCGCCGAGATTGGATAACTGCAGGAGCTTTGAGTTTCTTTGGAGGTGGTGCACTTACGCATTGGGCTCAAGGAGTAGAGCATGGTGACCGGCCTCGCAATTTCGGTACGGCTAAGTCCTGTGTTGTGGTATTTCTCTTTGGTGGGCAAGGGCAACAGGATACTTACGATCTGAAGCCAAATGCACCTGCGGAAATCCGCGGTGAGTTTTCCCCGATTGCCACCAATGTCGTCGGGACTCAGATCTGTGAACATCTTCCGCATCTTAGTAAGACGATGGATAAAGTCACGATTATCCGTAGCATGTCTCATGCGGATTTCGAACATGGTTCTGCTTCCTATACGGCACTGACCGGGCACCCTCATCCCTTACCTGGAACAAATACTCCGGCTCGGCGAGAGGACTTTCCAACATACGGAGCCGCCGTCGCTCATCTCAAACCTACCGATCGTCCTGTACCCAGCGCCGCCGTTCTGGGGCCTGTGATGCATCAAGGGAATCGGCCGCCGATGGCAGGTCAGAATGCAGGATTTTTAGGGCATGCCTTTGAACCGTTTCGAGTTGCTCAGGATCCGAACGGCGAAGAGTTCGCAGTGGATGAACTCGCCCTCCCACAAGAAGTAAATGGAGTCAGATTTGACCAGCGATTCAAACTGCTGTCAAAGCTGGAGCCTCGATTACCTGCGGTGGATCGTCGCGGTGAGATTCAGGGAATGTCGGACTTGAAGCAGCGCGCATTTGGATTGTTAGGTTCAGGTAGAAGTCGTCAGGCATTCGACTTGGCACGCGAGTCGAGTACTCTTCGGGATCAATACGGCCGTCATAAGTTTGGACAAACGATGTTACTGGCTCGGCGATTGGTCGAAGCGGAAATTCCATTAGTAACCGTCAACTGGGCTCGCTCCAATCAACAGGAATGGGATACTCACTCTAAGAACTATCCCACCATGAAAGATAAATTACTGCCTCCCTTTGATCAGGGACTTTCTGCTTTTATCAACGATCTGGATAACCGTGGAATGTTAGATTCCACCATGGTGATCGCGCTGGGGGAATTTGGAAGAACCCCTCGTATCAATAAAGATGCAGGGCGAGATCATTGGCCCGATGTCTATTCTGTTTTGGTTGCAGGCGGTGGATTCAAACGGGGCGTGGTCGTGGGGGCCAGTGATCAGCATGCCGCATTTCCACAATCCGATCCCATCGCGCCCTGGGATTTGTCTGCGACGATGTTTCATCTGTTGGGTATCACTCCGCAGACTCATGTTTATGATAGGACTGGTCGGCCATTCGCTCTGTCACCGGGACGAGTGACCACAGATTTACTTACCTAATTTGCTTGCACGGATTTAAAATACGTTTGATGAGAATCATGAAATCTATCCTTACTTTGATATCAACTCTCTTTGTTTTCGGAACACCTATCGTTCAGGCGGAAGACCGACCAAATTTCATCATTGTCTATATAGATGATCTCGGTTGGGCGGATACGTCCGTGCCAATGATGATCAGTGATCCGGATTCGGCGAGCGATTTTAATCAAACACCTCATCTAGAGAAACTTGCTCAGCGGGGCATGGTTTTCTCGAACGCTTATGCTCCGGCCCCGACCTGCACGCCTTCCCGAAAGAGTATCCAATTTGGTAAGACGCCGGGTCGACTGGGATACACCTTTGTTCATGATGTATTGGCACTGCAGAAGGAACTGTCGTGGGAAGACGAATTGTCACTGGCAGATGTCGTTAAAGCAGCAGATTCAGACTATGTTACCGCTCACTTTGGTAAGGGCATGGGCGGAGACAGGATGGATACGATTGGTTATGACTTAACCGATGAAGTGGATGGAAATTCAACAAATGGTAATTTCCACGGTGAGTATCTTAGCTTGAAGAATCGTGAGTCATTGCCGTCAGATAATCCGAAACGCATGGCGTCGCTGGAAAAGAGTTCGTTGGAGTTTATTAACGAGTATGGTGGCAAGCGTCCCTTTTTCATGATGGTTTCTCATTATGCAGTCCATGTTCCTCATGCAGCTCGTCCAGACCTGATCGAAAAGTATCGTAAATTACCTCGTGGGAAATATCTCGAGGATGACGACTACTTACCAGAGGATCAGATTTCAGAATCACGCAAGATCAGCCACTGGCGACTGCAGTATGCGGCGATGTTGGACGAGGTGGACCAGGGTTTGGGAGCGATTATGGCTGCCGTGAAGAAAACAGGACAGCAGGATAATACCTTCATCATCTTTACATCCGATAATGGTGGCGGTCTTAATCCCAACGGGACTCTGCGTGGTGGCAAAGCAAATCTGTACGAAGGTGGTTTGCGAGTTCCTTTTGTTGTGGCAGGTCCCGGCGTTCGATCCGGAGTGCAATGTGATGTCGCAATCAATCAATGGGACCTCTTACCGACGTTTCATGATTATGCAGGTAACGAACAAGCTCTCCCGGAAGATCTAGATGGTGGAAGTCTGCGACCCGTGTTTGAATTTGGGAATAATGCCAAAGTGGAGCGACCGGTCGAAGGATTTGTTTATCACTACCCCTGCTACTTCGCGCCACCAGTGACCGTGATCCGACTGGGTGACTATAAGTTGATGGAGCATCACCTGACTGGTGAACAAAAGCTTTTTAACGTCGGCACGGATTACTATGAGCAACAAAATCTGATTGGGGACTTACCCGCTAAGGCCGCAGAACTCAAAGCCGTCATGGATAAATATCTTGAAGAGATTGATGCAGAGGACGTGCAAGATGTTTATAAGGCTCGGTTTGCGGAGCTGGATCGATTCGAAGCAGGAGCAATTGAGCAGCATAAAAAGCGTATCGAGCGAGCCGCTGGAGATAAACAACTTATCGCAGAAGCGGATAAATGGCTGCAGGAGCAGTTGGAGCGATTTGACCAGAATCGCAAAGAGTGCCGGGAAAACATGCAAGGAAAGACGTTTTGATATTTATCGACTTAAACATTTGACCGTTTAACCAGTTGGCTAGTTAGACAATTCCGGGGAAATCCAGCCCGCAGCATGATGTCATTTTGTCCGGAAGGCCGCGCTCTGAACGAGTGCATGAATGAACTCGCTGACGGAAAAGTCGCTGCTTTTGGCGGAGGTCACAATTTCGTTTGCGAGGTTCTCGTCGGTGAAGCCAAACGGACGGCCTAAGGCGTATTCGACCAGGTTTTCAGTGAGGCCACGAGCGAAGTCTTGTTCTCGGCTGGCAATAAGGTCGCGTAGCTGATAGTAGTCACTGAATTTTGGTCCGTTGTGAAAGGCTCCCGAGGCGTCGATCGCCCAAGTCTTACGCTGGCCAACCCCTCGCCCTCTCGCATCTTTCATTTGATAAGAGTCCTCGGTCTGCCATTTGCCGGCAGCATTGAAGTTCTCCAGTCCAAATCCGATCGGATCAATTTTGCGGTGGCAACTTGCACACTGGGCTTCTTCCTGATGTGCCAGAAGGCGCTCCCGCGTTGTCAATGTCTGCCCTTCAAGACGCGAGATTTGTGGGACGTTGGGCGGCGCTGGCGGTGGAGGATCATTCAACAAGTGACGCAAGACCCAGGCTCCACGTTCGACCGGACTACTAGCGACGCCGTCACTGCCCATGGCGTGAATAGCGGCCATGCCAAGTAATCCTCCCCGTGGTGAATCGGCTGGTAGCTTGATTTTGCGAAACTCGTCACCACTAACTCCTTCGAGGTCGTAGTAGGTGGCGAGCAGGCCATTGGCAAATATGTAGTCGCTCTTCAGAAGCTTGCCTAGAGACCCTTCTTTCGAGTCGCGAAGCAGATGGGCGAAGGACTGATAGACTTCTTCCCGAGTGGCTGCTCTGGTGCTTTCATCGAAATCACGATAAAGA
>MDSW01115967.1_pt1 | contig 48191 bp, 40 predicted proteins | sample 811171 | NCBI WGS metagenome assembly MDSW01 (sample SAMN05326641, study PRJNA326480) | marine metagenome | isolation source: seawater | place: Atlantic Ocean: North West | collected 2012
GGGCTTGGCCATGGGCGTAGGTTTGGGTGGTAATGGTACTCATATCGGTTCTACCGCTAATGTTTTTATTGTGACGATTTCAGAGCGTTTAGCTCGCGAAACGGGCGATAAAAGTCTGGCGATTACCCCAGGGCTCTGGTTTAGAAAAGGCTTTCCTGTAATGCTGATAACTCTTTGCGTTTCTACAGTTCTTTTTTGGGCATTTTTTGATTTTTATGCTCAGCCTGTTAATTAGTGCTGAAATATATGGCAGTCAAAATATCTACTTTAAATATTGTGGGTAGTGTGTACGCCTTTTGATTGTAGAGAAGAATATTCTAAAGGGTGAATTGTGAAAGTTCTGGTGACTGGGGCGGCCGGATTTATAGGTTATCACTCTGTAAAAGCCCTGTTAGCTCGTGGTGATGAGGTTGTTGGTCTCGATAACCTCAACGACTACTATGACGTTAATCTAAAACATGCTCGATTAGAAATTCTCAACAAAGAAAAACGTTTCGATTTTTTACAGATCGACCTTACAGAACGAGATGCCATAGCTCATTTATTTGCTACTGAAGGATTTCAGAGAGTTGTACACCTTGCTGCTCAAGCTGGCGTTCGTTATAGCCTGGAAAACCCATTTGCTTATCTTGACAGTAACGTGACTGGGTTCATGACTATCCTAGAAGGGTGCAGGCATCATAATGTTGAACACTTGGTTTTTGCTTCTTCTAGTTCTGTTTATGGTGCTAACACTAAGTTGCCATTTTCGGTTGCTCATAATGTAGATCACCCAATGTCAATTTATGCGGCTACAAAGAAGTCAAATGAGCTTATGGCTCACACCTATTCAAGCCTTTATAAGTTGCCAGTTACTGGATTAAGGTTTTTTACAGTTTATGGACCATTTGGTCGACCAGACATGTCACCAATTCTTTTTGCGCAACGCATTTTGGAAGGAAAACCCATAGACGTGTTTAACTATGGTAACCATAGGCGTGATTTTACATATATTGACGATATTGTTGGGGGTGTTTTAGGTGTGCTTGGTAAAATCCCTAATCCAGATCCTTTTTGGGATGCTGATGCTCCAAATCCTGCAAGTAGTCGTGCGCCCTATCGAATTTATAATATAGGGAATCAACAACCAATCGACCTCATGAAATATATAGAAGTTTTGGAAAAATATTTGGGTCGTACAACTAAAAAAAACTTATTACCTATGCAGCCAGGTGATGTTCCAGATACCTGGGCTGATGTGGATGCTCTCGTAAAAGATATAGGTTATAGACCAAGTACTCCTCTAGAAGAAGGCGTAAAAAAATTTGTAGATTGGTATATTGATTACTATAAGGTTGTTTTATAAGTGAATAGATAAAAGCTTTAATTGGCTTTTTTATTGTTTGTATCTTTCCGGATGTACCAATGACTGAAGAAACGTATGGTCCCCAAACTGCGGCTTGGTCTGAGCTTAAAGAAAAGGCAGTTTCACTGGGCAATACTAGTATTACATCAATGTTTAAAAGTGATCCTAAGCGTGGCGAGAGATTCTCTCAAGCAGCGGCAGGCATCTTTCTTGATTTCAGTCGTCAACACCTTGATGTTGACAGTTATGTAGCTCTTTTAGCTCTGGCTGACCAGACCAACGTAAAAGCCGGCATTGAAAGAATGTTTTCTGGTGAGCGTATAAATTCCACTGAAAATCTTCCCGCAATGCATATAGCTCTCCGTCAACCAGTTAATCATGAGCTGTTTCTTGATGGGGAAAATGTCATGCCCCTTATAGAGGCAGAGCAAAAAAAGATGCGCTTATTGGTTGATAAGTTACGGTCTAGTCAGCTTTATGGCTATACGGGAAAGCCAATTACTGATGTTGTAAATATTGGAATTGGCGGCTCTCACATAGGACCGCTTATGACAACTAATGCATTATCCGAGTATCAAACTTCTAATCTAAGAGTGCATTTTATTTCTGGTATTGGTGGCGCAGAGCTTTTCGATGTGCTTGATCAAGTGCAGGTTGAAACAACATTATTTATTGTATGTTCAAAAAGCTTTGCGACGCCTGAAACCCTTATTAATGCTCAAGTTGCTCGAGATTGGGCGTATTCCGCAGGGGGGGGAGATGCCGTAGAGGCTCAATTTATTGGCATTTCTTCTAACCATGAGGCAATGACAAAACTTGGAATAGCTAAAAACAAGCAAATTCTTTTGTGGAGTTGGGTCGGTGGTCGTTACTCTATATGGTCAGGCGTAGGTCTTGCATTAGCGCTAACAATTGGTTGGGAGCACTTCATGGAGTTTCTTGTGGGAGCCCACAAGATGGATAAACACTTCATGGAATCGCCAATAGATAAAAACCTACCAATTTTGCTGGCTTTGATTGGTATCTGGAATCGTAACTTTTTAGGAATAGGGAATCATGCAATTTTGCCTTACCACTATAGACTTCGTTTTTTGCCAACTTATTTCCAGCAGCTAGAAATGGAAAGCAATGGAAAATCTATTAGGTCTAATGGTGAGCCAGTGCAATGCGCAACATCTCCAGTTGTATGGGGAGAGCTTGGGTCAAATGCTCAGCATTCATTTTATCAACTCTTGCATCAAGGAAATGAGAAGGTATCGATTGATTTTTTTCTGCCGGTCTTGTCTGACATACGACAGCAAAAGCATCATGATATTTTAGCAGCAAACTGTTTTGCCCAAAGTTGGGGGTTATCTGAAGGTGATTGTGAGGGTGATTCCCCATATCAAAATTATTCTGGTAACCGCCCAAGTTCTCTAATACTTTTTGAACGACTTGATCCCGCCACACTTGGAAGCCTGATAGCGTTATATGAACATAAGGTCTATGTGCAAGGCCTTATATGGGATATAAATAGCTTTGATCAGTGGGGTGTGCAGCTTGGTAAGCGATTGGTAACTGGGTTGGAAGGCGTTATTTTGGATGAGACAGAGACCGGGCCTCCGGTTCTAGCGGCAGCACTTGAGGAGTTTCGTAAGTGGAGAAAAAAAGTTTCTTAAGCAATGAACTGCAAATTTGTCTAAAACGACAAATATTTCAGCATAGAAATAGTTGATAGTTTTAATCTAAGCTACCAGTGTCTTTTTTCAATGAATAAGTATTTTATTTGCATACGCATCATAGTAATTATTGTTTGTAGCTTTATAAGTTATAAGCCAATTTTTAGTGAGCCCTGGTTGCCGCCTGGCGATATGTTGATTCGAAGTGACCTACAGTTGCTTCATGACTTTGGTGTGCTTCAGGTTCCTCTGACAACTTGGCCTTTATCTTTAGCAAATATCGATGCAGCGTTGGATGGCGCAGATGTTAGTCAAGCCGAGTATATGGTTATCCAAGCATTGCAAAGAGTCAGAGATAGAATACAAGAAGAATCTAGTATGGGTCTTTCTGGTGTAAAGAGCTTCATTAGAGGCTCGAGTAATCCAAATATTGCGCGAACTTTCGAGGATACGCCTCGAGTAAAAGGAGAAGTGGGCGGAGGGGTTTCTTGGATGGGCCAGCGTTTTGCTATTAAGGCACAAGGTCGAAGAGTGTCGAATCCATTAGATAAGGATTCTTTTCGTCCAGATGGTTCTTATATTGGTGCGGCAGTAGGTAACTGGATGCTGGCATTAGGTTACCCAGAACGTTGGTGGGGACCAGGCTGGGACGGCAGTTTGATTTTATCTACTAATGTTCGCCCAGGTCCTCAGTTTTCTATAAAAAGAAACATAACGACACCATTCAATACCAAATGGCTGTCATGGATAGGGCCATGGTCTTTGACTACATTTTTTGAGCAGCTAAATGATGAGCGTGTCATAGAGGATGCAAGATTATTTGGATTAAGAGTGACAGCAATGCCAGTAGATGGTTTGGAAATTGGACTGTCACGTACCGCTCAATGGTGTGGTGTTAGTCGGTCTTGTAGTGCTAGTACTTTTATGGATCTATTGCTTGGTCATGATAATGAGGGTGTTAACGTTGATATGGGGCAGGAGCCCGGGAATCAGTTAGCCGGTATAGATATGCGTTGGAACTCACCTGTTGGCTCTGCGCCATACGCCACTTATCTTCAGTGGATTGGAGAAGATACTAGACAAGGAGGGCCACAAATAGGATCTTGGCTTAGACAATTTGGGATTGAATTTTGGGGAATGATGCCTGGTTTGAATTGGCAGCATAGATCTCATGTTGAATGGGCAGACACCATGTGTCGAGAAGGTGGTATTGGCGGAGGCAAAAAAAAACCTGGGTGTGCATATAACCATGCAAGATACAAGACGGGATACAGATATAAAGGACGTTCTATTGGCCATGGAATTGATAGCGATAGCCGTTCATCTTCAATTGGTTCTTCAGTTATTGATCCGTATGGGAATAGCATGAATTTTTTAGCTAGATATATGGAACTTAACCGTAGTGGAATGACCTATAGCCAACAAAGTTCGATGCCTTCGATACCACAAGATATCGTTGAATTTTCGGTTTCTTATAATAGAAGAGTTGATTTTGGTACAGTATCTATAGGTATTCTATATAGCGATTTAAGAGGCAATATCTCTGATGCTGATACAAGTTTTGAGTGGTGGTTTGGTTTCCAAACGCATTGATTCTTGCTCGCTTGTGTTGTGGTAGATATCATGACACTTCATTTGATTTTATGAGTCCTATTTTGAGGAAGAAACTTTTCACTATATTTTTATCCGTAGCGCGAGTTACGTTATTTTGCATGCTGTTTGTTTTCATGCAAGGCCAGAGTTTTTCTCAAACATCAGAGCAAATCCAGCAATTAAATTCACTTCCTGCTGCGCAGCGTGCTGCGCTTTTGCAACAACTAGGGATGAGTGGCCAGCAGCAACAAGCTTTGGAGGCAGACCAATTAGATTTTCCAGATACTATTGTCCAACTCCCTAATTTAGAAGATGATAATCTGATTAATGAAAGTGTGTCCGTGCCTAGACTTGCACCTGGTGATACATTAGTCATTGAGTTCTCAGAAAGGGCAGCTGACTGGATTCCAGTAGCTCCACTCCAAATGGAATTCACTTCTCCTCAACAAGCATTTGCAGCAACAGCTGGTGCTGCAAATGCCACTAGTACTATTGTTCAAAATGATTTTGGTTTAGATAGTATTTCTGAATCAAGCGGGTCGACTGAAATATCCGAAAGCGAATTATTAGAAAAACAAGAAATTCTAGAGCAGTTAGTGCTCGCTAACCCTTATGAGCTAGATAGTAATGGGTTCATACATTTGCCAGCAGGGGTTCCGCCAATTCGACTTGCTGGGCTTAATGTAGAAGAAGCCATGATCCGAATTAGAACAGAACCATCGCTAGTATGGCTTCAACCTGTAGTAACATTTTTGCCTCTAGAATCCTTTGGTATAGATACACTTGAACACTTTGGTTATGGCCTTTTTAGAGGAGTACCAACTACCTTTGCACCTGCAACGGATGTTCCTGTGCCAGCTGAGTATATTATGGGTCCAGGAGATACAATTAATGTAATGCTTTTTGGTAATAATAATGAGCAATATGAGTTCATTGTGTCACGAGAAGGGATAATTAACTTTCCTGAGATTGGTCCAATTAGTGTTGCCGGGTTAAGTTTTGAGGAATTCAAGTCGGTTATTTCACAACGTATAGAAGAACAGATGATTGGTGTTAGATCGAGCATTACGTTGGGCAGGTTGCGTTCCATTCGGGTGTTTGTGCTTGGTGATGTGCAACAACCCGGTTCTTATACAGTTAGTGGTTTATCGACCATGACTAATGCTTTATTCGTAAGTGGTGGAATTAATGATGTTGGATCGCTTCGTCAAATTGAGTTAAGACGAGGAGGTGAGGTTGTTACCACACTTGATCTTTATGATTTGCTTTTAAGGGGTGATACCAGTGGTGATATTCGCCTGCAACCAGGCGACGTAATATTCGCTCCACCAATAGGGGATAGTATTTCTGTTTATGGTGATGTTCGGCGTCCGGCAATATATGAGCTAAATGGAGAAAATTCTATAGAACAGGTTATATCCATTGCTGGAGGTTTCACGTCACAGGCTGATCTAAGTCAAGTTAAACTTGAGCGTATGATGCCTGCTGGAACTACAGTGCATAACATCGATTTTGATTCGCAGATAAATGTGATTCAGTCGCTGCAAGATGGAGATGTCCTGCTAGTACAGTCAAAGGTTGAGCGCTTAGATAAAGCGATACGGTTGCATGGCAATGTTTACCATCCAGGTGTTTATTCGTGGCACGAAGGCTTTACTTTGACTGATCTGATCAGTTCTAGAGACTCTGTTAGACCTGGATCAGATTTGTCTTACATACTTATTAGGAGAGAGCTTCAGCCTAATGTGCTCACAGAGGTTTTTTCGGCAGATCTTAGGTCTGCCTGGGCTAATCCTGGAGGTATAGAAGACGTTCAATTAGAGTCCCGAGACACTGTGTATGTTTTTGATCGATTGAATAGTCGGCAACCCGTTGTATACGAATTGCTTGATGAGCTTAGAGCGCAAGTATTCGAGAATGAAATATTTAATGTGGTAACAGTATCAGGTGAAGTAACGTCCCCTGGTGATTACCCATTAGAACCAGGTATGACGGTTGCAGAATTAGTTAAAGCTGGGGGCGGTTTGAAGGATTCAGCGTATACAGTTGAAGCAGAACTTGTGCGTTATAGCAGTTCTAGGGTGACTGCTCGATCGGTAGAAGTCATAAATATAGATCTAAATACCTCAGAATATTTACTGTCTCCTTACGACCATCTCAATATAAAGGTGGTGCCAAATTGGAGTATTGATGAGGAAATAGAGATTTTTGGTGAAGTGTTATTTCCTGGAACCTATCCTTTGGTGAAAGGTGAATCTTTGAGGAATGTGATAGAACGTTCGGGAGGATTTACAGATTATGCTTTTCTTGATGGTGCGCTATTTGTTCGTGAAAATCTTAAAGAACGCGAAGCAGAGCAATTAGAGCAATTAGCAAACCGCCTTGAGGCAGACGTACAAAGTCTATCTCTTGCTGTTAATTCTCCGGAAAGTGCTCGAGCTATAACAGCAGGTACAGCTTTAGTTTCCCGGCTACGGTCTACACAACCAGTTGGCCGTTTGGTTATTGACCTACATGAAATTATGCAGGGTAATGATCAAGCTATTGTTCTTAAAGATGGCGACCGGTTATACATACCCGCTGCTTCGCAGGAAGTCACAGTGCTTGGAGAGGTTCAGTACGCTACTTCACATCTATTTAAAAGAAATTTAAACAGAGATGCTTATATTTCAATGAGTGGTGGTACGACAGAAAATGCAGATATAAATCGAATTTATACCGTTCGCCCCAATGGCAGAGTTGATGTTTTACAACGATCTCGTTGGTTTGTCGGAAATACAATGACCAACACTATGATGCCAGGGGATACGGTGGTTGTACCTGCAGATACATCTGTATCTATGGTGCCGATTTGGGCTGCTGCAACACAGGTTGTTTATAATATTGCAATTGCAGCCACAGCTTTGAACTCTTTTTAAAGTAGTGGTATTCCTATCAGTAACATGGATTTCATTGATCTAAAGACCCCGTATCGCCTGCTTAATAAGGAGATCAATGCTCGTATTCAGTCTGTCCTTAATCATGGTCAGTACGTACTTGGCCCGGAAGTAGATGAACTAGAGGAACGACTAGCGGATTATCTTGGCGTAAAACACTGCATCGGAGTATCAAGTGGTACAGATGCCCTTCTGATTGCTCTTATGGCTTGTAATATTGGTCCTGGTGATGAAGTAATTACTTCGCCATTCAGTTTTATTTCAGTCGCTGAGGTTATATTGCTTTTAGGGGCAAAACCTGTATTCGTAGATATTGATCCAAGAACTTATAATATAGATACCCGGCTTTTGGAAGTGGCAGTAACAAAGCATACCAAAGCAATTGTTCCTGTCTCTCTTTATGGCCAGTGTGCTGATTTTGATAAGATTAATGAGATTGCTGATCTTCATGACTTGATAGTCATAGAGGATGGCGCCCAAAGTTTTGGTGCATCTTATAAAGGGAAAAAATCATGTGCACTCTCCCATATAGGTACGACTTCTTTTTTTCCATCTAAGCCTTTAGGTTGTTTTGGAGATGGGGGAGCTTTGTTTACTGATGAAGAAGAATTTGCCAAAAGAATACGTGAAATCAGGGTTCATGGGCAGGATCGTCGCTATCATCATGCCCAACTTGGTATTAATGGAAGAATGGATACCATTCAAGCTGCAATATTATTAGCAAAACTTGATATTTTTTCTAATGAGGTTCAAGCAAGGCAAGAAGTTGGGAGTAGATACACAAGTTTAATTAAAGAAGGTTTGATTGATAATGAAAACTTATCACATGCTATTTCCACGCCTTATATAGAGCCTTGTAATACCTCTGTTTATGCTCAATATACGGTTGAGGTATCAAGCCGAGATGCAGTCCTAAAAAAAATGAATGCTCAAGGTGTGCCCACCGCAGTTCATTATCCTGTTTCATTGCATCAGCAACCAGTATGTTTATCGGTTGAAACAGGCAGGCAGAGTTATCCGGTGAGTGAAACGGCTGCTTCCAATGTTATAAGCCTACCTATGCATCCTTATTTAAAACAAGAACAACAGAATTTCGTGGTTTCTGCTCTGCTAAAAAGCATCTAGATTATTTGTTTAGCAATGCGCTGAAGAGCTGATTTTTTAGAAAAGGGTATTTAAATTATATTTAGATGTCTTTGAGTTTCCTATGATATTTTATTAATTAGAGTTAACTGAATATAGCTTTTATTAAAGATTTCTGATGTATTATGAAACAGTATTTTTTCACTATCTATAAATAACTTTATGTTAGTAATAAATATTTCAATTAATTAATAGTTTTTCTCTTGCATAGTGAGATTTCTATGTATGATTTAATTGAGATATTTAATTAGTAAAGTATAGGTGCTCATGCAATGGACTTGGTAGTTTCTTTGGTTTTCACTCTAATAGTTACTGTGCTATTTATACTTGTGCTACGACCAGTTGCATTAGCAACTGGGCTAGTCGATATACCAGGTGGAAGAAAAACACATGATAGTCCTACGCCTGTTGTCGGCGGGATAGCTATGTATCTCGGGATTTTCTTTGGTGGTGTGTTGATGGAAGCAATCCCTGATTTTGGTGTATTTATGATGGGTGCATCACTATTGATTGTAGTTGGCGTTATTGATGATCGTTTTGAACTACCTGCGACTGTTCGCTTGATAGCACAAACTTGTGCAGTATTATTTATGATATTTGCGGCTGATCTTAAGTTAGAAGCTATTGGTACACCATTATTTTTTAATTTTGAGCTTGGTTCTTTTGCTATAGCATTTACGATCCTTGTTTCCCTGGCTGTAATTAATGCTTTCAATATTATTGATGGTATTGATGGCTTAGCGGGTGGGACTGCTTTTATTACATTAAGTTTCATGGCAATTCTTAGTATTCATAGCAGTGCCTTAAACTTAATTTTATTGTTATTGGCAGTGATTATTGGCTTTCTGATTTGTAACGCTCCCGCGTCATCTAATCAGCAGGTAAAATGTTTTATGGGAGATTCAGGAAGCACTTTTTTGGGTTTTTCTGTGGTTTGGTTAGGAATATCGCTTAGCCAGAGTGAAACAAATATAGTGCCGGCCGTTACGGGGCTTTGGTTAGTTGCCGTTCCAATATATGATGTTATTACTAGCACGTTGAGAAGGATATTTAGAGGGAAATCTCCATTTAAGCCTGATCGCGATCACTTTCATGATGTTTTGATGCGACTGGGGTTTTCTGCCAGGATGACTTTACTAACTATCCTTGCGTTAAGCCTTTTAGCAGCGTTAATAGGATTAGTAGGCGAAGTATTCATGGTGCCAGATGGTATTATGTTTCTTTTATGGCTGGTTTGTGGTGTAGTTTATTTTGAAGCCGTTCGTGGAAATAAGTTGGTCGTCAGCTTAGTAAATAGACTTTTGAAAAAAATGTTGTCTTCTAAGTTATCTCAACATGAGGTATAGGGTTTTCCTTAACAAAAGTTATGTAATCTTTTTTTGCTTGAATAGTTTAATTTTTGAGACTAGGCAGCTTAATTAAAGGGGTAGCTTTTAGAGCTAAGTTTTGCATCAGGAAATTTATCTGAGGTGATATGAATGCCCCAAGAATCCAATATGACAGCAGAAAGTTTTCAAGTTCAGTTAAAAAAACAGCTGAATAATGAAGATGAAATAGATTTACGTGATCTATTTATGGCCCTTTGGCAGGGGAAACTTTGGATTATTGGTATCACTATTATTGCTGCAGCCTTATCGGTTGCCTTTGCCCTGTCTCAGCCGAATATATATCGAGCTGAGGCTTTATTGGTTGCAGATCAGGGAGGTAGTAGTGGACTTGCAAATTTAGCCGCTCAGTATGGTGGTTTAGCGGGTTTAGCAGGAATTTCCCTTCCTGCTGGTGAGATTGATAAAAAAGCCATTGGTATAGCTAAATTGCGATCGCATCAATTTATTGCAAAATTTGTTCAGCGCCACGATATTCTCCCTGACTTGATGGCCGTAACAAACTATGACAGTAATACTGGTGAGCTTGGCTATAATCTTGAAATATATGACCCTATAGCAGAAATATGGATAAGTGATGCGACGCCTTCACTCCAGGCAGAACCCTCCCTTCAAGAAGCATCCACGATATTTCAGGGAATACTTGGTGTAACTGAAGATTTTCAAACGGGATTCGTTAGTATATCTATCGAACATATTTCGCCAATCATTGCTTATCAATGGGCAACATGGTTAGTGGATGATCTAAATCAGGAGATGATGTTGGAAGCGGTTGATGAAGCTCAACAATCGATAAACTATTTGACTGAGCAACTTGCAAGCACACAGGTTGTTGCTCTTGAGCAAGTGTTTTATTCGTTAATAGAAGAGCAAATGAAAACCATTATGCTGGCAAATTCTCGATCTGAATATTTATTTAAAACAATAGATCCAGCAATAGTTGAAGAAACAAAAGCAGGACCTAATCGGGCGTTTATCTGTATATTAGGTACACTTTTTGGTGGAATTTTAGGGGTTATATGGGCATTAGTTCGGCGCTATGCCTTTAGTAACTAAAAAGAAATTATTAATTACTTCAGTCTTGGTTTGACTCTAGAGGATATAAGATAACGGCCTTTTTTTATGTGCTATTTTTATATATCTAGATACTAGATTCGCTCAAAGGTAGGTAACCATACATTTCCTGATTTTTCGAATAATTCAAAGTTAACAAAACCATCAACAATCAAATCATATTCTTCTCTATCAATGCCTACAAATCCACAAAATTCTTGAATATTCTCTTCTGCTACCTGACCATCAATTTTTTTAACAATCTCTAAAGCTGTTTTTCTATCAATATTATTGGAACGTATTTCGATATTCAGTTGGTCAGTGGCCCTACCATAACCATATTTTAAAAATTTAATCCTTTCTCTTAAATCGATAAATTTCATATCACAATTTTCCGCTTTAGAATAGCTACCAGCAGGAGCAGATTCTAATTCACTCCAGCCTATTTTTTTGATTTCATTTGTGTGAGCAATTGGATCCCATAAGAAATAATCCCCATAGAATAGTCCGTTTATACCTTGAGTTTCGCTGTCATCAGGAAAATTTAAAGCCTGTACATCTCTAGATGTAATCGTCTCATCTATCATATCCTCTTCGCGTAAGCCTCTAAGGCCTGCAAATTCCTGCCTCCAACGTTTATTCATAGGCTGAGGTTTTCTGCTGTCTTCTGGTCCACCATATTCAAATTGTGGATTTTCACCATAAATAACTAGAGGTATTCTAAATTTAGATGCAATTATTGTGGGTATAGTGAACATTCCAACATGATTTACCCAATAAGGGTCACCAACATGCTGTAAGCCTTGTAAGGCAAGGTTTTTTAGTAAAAGTGGATTTAAAGTGAAGTGAATATGGTCAACCCCAATACCCCGCAACACATCTAGGTTGTGACGTCCAATCTCAGTTTGATCAAATTGATCAAAAGTTACCGCTAAAACCTTTAATCCATGTCTATTTTTAGTCTGTAGAACTTGCCAAGTAGAATCTTTGCCACCACTAACTGGCACAACACAGTCATAGGCGTTTGATCTGTCTATTCCAGTAATGATATTAGTAAACGCCTCTGCTCTTTGTGTCCAATCTATTAGGTTATTACTACTCCATTTTTTTTCTGCAGATCTACAAGCATCACATATTCCGTAATCATCAAAATATAAATCAGGTTTAGTGTCTGGAAAAAGACATTTCTTACAAAAATTTATCAAACTACTGCCCTCACATTACTTCCCATACTTCTTAATTCTGATTTAAGTGACATGATGCTATCTCCTTTCCAATAAAAGATGCTTCCTGCTGCTGCTCCAGAAAAGCCTCTTTTCTCTGAGAAAAACATATCAGAAGATGACTGACAACCTCCTGAAATAATGAGTGGTAGCTTAGAGCAGTTCCCATAATTATCAATTACTTTTTTATCATAGCCGGTCATAGATCCATCTCGATCTATAGAGCTAAGAATTACCTCACCAACACCAATTTCAGTTAAAAGTTTAATTAATTTTCCAATATTTGTTTCACCATGGCATATTTTTCCATTATGAGAGAATACATAGTGTTTTTTATTTATAGTGCGATAATCTATTGTTGCAACAATAGCTTGTGAACCATATTTTTTTGCAATATTTAAAACAACATTTTTATTTTCATGGATCAAAGTCGATACTGAAATTTTATCGCATCCCTCATCAATTAATCTGCTTGCATCTGCAAGGGTATTTATTCCTCCACCCATAGTGAGAGGCATATTACAATTTTGTACGGAATATTTTATTAAATTAGAATTGAATTCACCCTTTTTTCTAGCATCTAAATCATAAATAATCATCTCATCTGCTTGCCGCTTTGAAAAAACACGAATAGAAGATGTAACGTCACCAACAATACGATGATTATCAAAACCTACTGACTTCACCAAAGAGCCATTTTTGAAAAGTAATACTGGGATAATACGAAATTTCATTTTTAATGCTTTATGAAATGACGTAATATTTTTTCGCCAGATTTTTGGCTTTTCTCAGGATGAAATTGTACTGCTGTAACCGAATTATGAGAAACGAGAGCACATACTTTTGCCTTTTCAAATGCTAAGTTTAATTGAATATCTGGGCTATCAGGTACGCATTGAAAGCTGTGAACAAAATAAAATGTATCTTCATGGGAAATGTTTAAGAAAGGGTCAGAATTATCTACATTTAGTTCCCACCAACCAATATTAGGAATAGTAGGGAATATATTTGGTAGTTTTTCAACATGGCCTTTTAAAATACCGATTCCATCTGAACCACCGAATTCATCACTTTTTTCAAATAAGAGTTGCATGCCCAAGCATATTCCTAGTATAGGGTATTTATTTTTTGCTTTATCTTTCAAGAAATCTACTATTCCTAGTTCTATAAGCTGTTTCATAGCATAGGGGAAAGCACCAACGCCTGGCAGTATGAAGCGATCGCATTTTTCTAAATCGGATATTTGATTTGATACTATTGGGTACGCTCTTAATCTTTTTAAAGCATAGGTAAGTGATGCTAAATTTCCACAGCCATAATCAATAACACCAATTTTACCCATTAGATTGACCCTTAGTATGTCGTAGTGGATCGACAATTTTTGTCAAAACACAGTTTATGTATCCTGCATGATTTTAAATCGAATAGAGTAGGTATTAACTATTAATTAATAGATCTTTAGAGATATTCGAATTTAATGTTATACGATATGTGATCCACAATTTTATAGCTAGAAAGACCTATGGTTATGTGATTAAAGATTGCTTAGAGTCAAACCTAAATTATCATTATGTCTTTATTAGATGCCCATTTATGGCTAACCCAGACATTGCGTTTCGGGTATCAATAATTAATTTAGCGTGCTGAGAAATTAGTTCATAATCAAGAGTGCTATGGTCTGTGCAAATTACCACTGCGTCATATAGTTTTATGTTCTGTTCATTAAGACTAACTCCACGTTTTCCATTTAAGTCTGGGTATTCCCTCATTTTGCCAATAATTGTGACATAAGGGTCATGGAAATCTACATCTGCCCCGCGTTCTATTAGCTGCTTCATAATTAGAAGCGAAGGCGATTCTCTGGTATCGTCAACGTCCTTTTTGTAAGAAAGCCCTAGTAATAAAATCCTCGAAGAAGACATAGATTTCTTTGCTATATCATTAAGTGAGACAGAAATTCTTCCAACAACATAGCTGGGCATGAAAGCATTAATTTCACCAGCAAGCTCAATAAATTTTGTGGATATACCAAATTCTCTCGCTTTATAAGTAAGATAAAATGGATCTACTGGGATACAGTGGCCCCCGAGCCCAGGGCCCGGATAAAAAGGCATATACCCAAAAGGTTTAGTTGATGCTGCATCAATGACTTCCCATACATCGATTTCCATAGCGTCAAAAATAACCTTTAGCTCGTTTACTAAAGCAATATTTACCGATCTAAATATATTTTCAGTTAGCTTTACTGCCTCTGCTGTATAAGTGCTACTTACGGGAACGACTTTCTTAATGATGGTTTTATATAGTGCAATTGCTAGTTCCCTAGATTCATCAGAGTCTGCGCCCACAATCTTAGGGATGGTGGATGTTGAGTAGTTTTTATTCCCAGGGTCTTCTCTTTCAGGCGAATAAGCCAAGAAAAAGTCATTATTTTTTTGTAGTCCAGAAACTTCTAAAGCCTCAGCAAGATCTTCATTGGTCGTGCCAGGATATGTGCTTGATTCAAGAACTATTAACTGACCTTTTAGCAAATATTTTGAAATGGTTTGAGCAGTCTTAAGAACTGATGATAGGTCCGGCTCACGAAACTTTGATAAAGGAGTTGGTACGCAAATTATGATTACATCTACTTCTGTAAGTCGAGAAAAATCTGATGTCGCTTGAAATAACTCATCGGTTTGCATTTCCTTAATGATGTTATTAGATATATGTTTTATATAAGAGTTACCGTTTTTTAAGGCTATAATTTTCGTTGTATCTATATCAAAACCTAGAACTCGAATAGACTCACTTGTGAATGCACGAGCCAAAGGCAAACCAACATAACCTAGACCAATTATCCCTATGGCTGCTTTTTTAGATCTAATTTTTTCTAACATATTCTGGTACATAAAATATATGAACCCTTTGTATAGTAATGAATGGCATACAAAGTCTTCCTATTAAATAACCATGTTTTCATTAAAACTGAAGGTATTTGGCGAGACTATGGAGCTTATTATTATAAATACTAACAGGATGATAAAGAGGTTGTTTGATAGTCTGATCTATGGTCTAAACTAATCGTGCATTGAATTGGGCTAATGCTTAGTCTCAAGCCAAGTATGATCTAAGTTAGCCATCTTACAGCTTAAATTTTGGCTATAAGACCGATAAAATTACCTTATATGTCCAAATCATTTCGAGGTTTTTTCAATATATTTATACTATATGAGCTACTTATGAAGTATCCATTGGTCAATTCTAGCGCTAGATTTACGTATAAGTCTGGACGTCAATGCTACTTAGCATGACAATGTCCTTATAGATAATCTGTCAAGCATAAGAAAGTGTATTTTTGTGGCAGTAAGTATTTCCTGATTGCCAAGCTGATAAGCTGATAATTAGTTATTATTTTCATGATGTTAAGAAAGGCGACCTCTTTTCAATTTAAAAACCAACTGCTTAGAATGTATTTTCTGACGATAGTTACTTGCTAGACAAAGTGTTTAAGTCGTAATTATCAATAGACTGATAAAAATTAGTAGTGTGGCTACCTAAAAAAAGTTCTATCTCCTTAATAGAAGGTAATCTGGATGAAATCATATAAAGAATATTTTATTTTTCTATGGAAAAATCTCTCTAAGAAAAATAAAAATAGATTTTTCATAGTATTTCTTATTACAGTTTTTTTATCGGTATTTGAAGCGGCTAGTCTTGGTTCTCTCGTACCCTTTTTAACGGCAGTTACCTCTCCTGAGTCAATATTAAATAATGATGATTTGATGCAGATCTTGCGACCTATGGGTATCGATAGTTCTGAGAAACTAGCCCTTTATGCAACACTTCTTTTTATTTTTATAACAATACTTACAGGTGGTTTACGATTTTATTTGATTAGGCTTCAGTATCTAGTTGCTCATAGAACTGCAAATGATTTTAGTGCTAATGTTTTTAATAACATGATTAGTCGTGAGTATTCTCAAATATCTGAGATAAATAGCAGCGAAATTATTGCTGTTCTAACTCAAAAAATGCAGCAATTTATAGCATCCACGTTATTACCATTTCTTATGCTAGTAAGTTCATCAATGGTATTTATTGTTTTAATGGTCGGACTATTAATTATTGATTGGCAGTTAACATCAGGGCTTATCCTAGTTCTAGGTTTTACCTATGGTTCTGGTTATTTTCTTTTTAGAAAAAAGATTTTTAGAAATAGTCAGATTATGAGCTTTGAAGGTAATCTTCTTATTAAAGTGATTCAAGAAACATTTGGTGGTATACGTGAAATTATTCTAGGAAATCATAAGGAGGCAGTTAGGGAACGATTTGATAAATCAGATCGTGGACTTAGAGATGCCCAAAGTAGCACATTGTTTTTAGCTGCATGCCCTAAGATGCTCATCGAAGTAGTAGTTTTCGTTATGGTAGCTCTTATAGCGTACTCAACGTTTTCTGAAATGGGTTCGGTAGTTATGTCAATCCCTACTTTAGGTGCTCTAGCTTATGCAGCGCAACGTATGCTTCCTATTATGCAGCAGGTTTATGCTAATGTTATTTCTATAAGAGGTTCAAAAGATATAGTAAAAGATATTTGTGATCTTTTGCTAATACCAAAAAAGTCAGAAAATGCGGATTGTGAACCTATCAACCAATCCTATAAGCTCAATGAGAAGTATATTGATATCCCTGCTTTTCATGACAGTATTATTTTTAAAGATGTTTTTTTTAAGTATCGGGGTGAAAAGTATTTTGCTTTAGAAAATATTAATTTAGAAATTCGACCTGGAAATCGCATTGGCATTTTCGGTAAAACAGGTAGCGGTAAAAGTACGCTTTTAGACATAATAATGGGCTTACTGCAGCCGTCCTCAGGGGAAATATTTTGCGACGGAATTCCTAGGTCAAGTATAAATCGTGAGGAATGGTACCGAATTTTTTCACATGTCCCACAATCAATATTTTTATCAGATACTTCTGTTATCAGTAATATTGCAGGTCTAGGTAATAATGTTTCTTTAAATGAAGAGAGAGCTCTAGTAGCAGCGGAATTAGCTCATATTAAAGATGATATTGAAAAATTAAATGATGGTTTTAATACTATCGTCGGTGAACGAGGCCTAAGACTATCGGGTGGACAGCTCCAACGTTTAGGGATCGCGAGAGCGCTGTATGAACCTTCGCGTATATTGGTGCTAGATGAGGCGACTAGTGCCATTGATCCGATTATAGAGAGAAGGATTGAAACCTCCTTAAATGGTTTGCAGAAGGATATTACCGTTATTAAAGTGGCGCATAGGATTAGTACCCTTGAAGGATGCGATATTATTTATGAGATTGAAGATGGTCAAATAGTACGCAGTGGTGACTACAAGACAGTATTCAATATAAAGCCAGAGAGTTGATTTTATGGAAAATGGAAAACGATGGTTAGTGACAGGTGGAACGGGATCCTTTGGAAAGGCATTTTTACCAATTGTTCTAAAAAAGCAAGATCCTCAGCGTGTAGTTATCTTCTCTCGGGATGAGATGAAGCAATGGGAAATGCAAAAGACATTTGGTTCTGATCCTCGTGTTAGATTTTTTCTTGGCGATGTGCGGGATAAAGAACGTCTTTATCGTGCTCTTGATGGTATTGATTATGTAGTCCACGCTGCGGCAACAAAGATTGTGCCTACTGCAGAATATAATCCTTTCGAGTGTATTAAGACTAATGTCATTGGAGCAATGAATGTTATCGATGCTTCAATAGACCAAAAGGTAAAGAAAGTTGTAGCGTTATCAACAGATAAAGCTAGTGCTCCCGTTAACTTATATGGGGCTAGCAAATTAGCATCTGATAAACTTTTCGTAGCAGCGAATGCTTATTCAGGTATGGCTCGTACAAGATTTTCAATTGTTAGATATGGAAATGTTATGGGCTCTAGAGGTTCTGTGATTCCTTTATTTATTGAAATGGAAAAAACTAAAGTTTTAACTATTACTGATGAAAGGATGACAAGATTTATGATCTCTCTTGAACAAGGAGTAGACTTAGTTTTTGAAGCGTTTTCCAGCATGAATGGCGGCGAGATTTTTGTGAAAAAAATCCCATCGATGAATATAATAGAGTTGGCTAAAGCAATAAGTGAAACCGTAGAACTAAAGATTGTGGGCATTAGGCCAGGAGAAAAAGTCCATGAACAAATGATTTCTTCTGAGGATGCTCCCCATACATATGAGTTTGAGTCTTATTACAAAATTTTGCCAAATATTGGGGAGTGGGCAAGTCACGATGAATTTCGTAAAGACGGTAAGTTAGTGCCTAAAGATTTTACATATTCCTCAGATTCTAATACAGAATGGATGACAGTTGCCGAGCTTCGTTCATGGATAGAATCTAATAGGGCTAATATTGGGAAAATATAAGCCCTTATATGTTCAGTAAAAATGAATAAAAGTTACTTTTTTCCTTTTACTGTTTGACATATAGAAAAAAGTTAATTTGATTTTGCCTTTTTGCGAATATTGAGAGTATGGAAGAAGTTTCATGATACCGTATGGTAAGCATCATCTAGATGAAGCAGACATAAACGCTGTTGTAGAAGTTTTGAGATCTGATTGGCTTACGCAGGGGCCTAAAGTTCCTGAATTTGAAGGTGTAGTAGCCAGCTATTGTAGTGCTAAATATGCTTTAGGGCTGAATTCAGCCACAAGCGCATTACATGCAGCATGTCTGGCTCTTGGGGTAGGTCGAGGGGATCATGTTTGGACTTCTGCCATATCTTTCGTAGCTTCTGCAAACTGTGCTCAATATTGTGGGTGCACTGTTGATTTTGTTGATATCGATCCGGTAACTGCAAATATGTCAATGGAGAGTTTAGAAGCAAAGTTGATTTATGCAGAAAAAAATCAAAAGCTTCCAAAAATTGTAATTCCAGTCGATATTGGGGGTAGTTCCTGCAATATGAAAAGAATAAAGGAGCTTTCTTCTCAGTATGGATTTTCAATATTGGAAGATGCATCACATGCGCTTGGTGGAAGCTATGGTGATCTAAAAGTTGGTTCATGTGAGTATTCAGATGCGACAGTATTTAGTTTCCATCCTGTGAAAATGATAACTTCATTGGAAGGAGGAATGGTTTTAACCAACTCTAAAATATTAGCTGAAAAAATTGATTTAATTAGAGCTCATGGAATAGTTAGAGATTCAGACATGTTCTCTGAAAAAGCAGAGGGGCCTTGGCATTATGAGCAATCTATCTTAGGTTTTAATTATCGGTTAAATGATGTCCAAGCTGCTTTGGGGATTTCCCAAATGAAAAAACTAGATAGGTTTGTGAGTGAGAGAAATAAAAAAGCGGAGTTTTATGATCAAAAATTATCTGATTTGCCATTAAAATTACCTCATAGGGACCTATGTATCAAATCTAGTTTTCATCTGTATATAGTACGTACTAATTTAGAATCAAAAAAGAAAACAAAAAAAGAAATTTTTGATACTTTACACAGAGCAGGTGTGTTGGTTGGGTTACATTATATTCCTATATATAGACACCCTTACTACAAAAAAATGGGTTATATGATTGAGGACTATCCAGGGGCAGAAGAGTTTTATCAAACAGCAATTTCACTCCCTATATATCCCACATTAAGTAGAGATGAGCAGATTTATACTGTTAATAGCTTAAAAGAAGCATTGTAAAAATGACTGTTTGTATAATACCTGCCCGAGGCGGAAGCAAAAGAATTCCTGGTAAGAATAAAAAGAACTTTTTCGGAAAACCAATGATATTGTGGCCCTTAGAGTGCGCAATGAATAGTGGTATTTTTGAAGAAATAGTGGTCTCAACTGACGATAAAGAAATAGCAGATATAGCATTTGCTGCCGGTGCGTCTGTACCATTTCTTAGGCCAAATCATATGGCTGATGATCATACTGATACCGTTACAGTTATTAAACATGCGGTTCAAACTATGTTAGAGAAAGCAGTGCCTGAATATGTTTGTTGTATTTATCCAACAGCACCACTACTTCGGCCCGAGTTTCTGAAAAATGCTTTTAAATTATTAAAAAGTAGTGATGTTGACTATGTTGTTCCGGTAACAGAATATCCGTACCCAATCCAACGAGCCTTAGTCATGGGTGATTCTCATAGGATTCATATGGCTGATAAAAATGCCTATGAAAAGAGATCGCAGGATTTAAGTATATTTTTTCATGATATTGGGCAGTTTTACTGGGGTAGGGCGTCCTCATGGGTTGATGGACTCCCTCTATTAAATAGCAAATCATTAGGTTTTAGAGTATCTAGAGAATTTGTGGTAGATATTGATACTGCTGAGGATTGGAAAATTGCTGAAAATTTATTTCGTTTGCATATGAAAGATACTGGAATTAGGGATAATCATGAATGATTTTAAGTCAGATCAAGAAGACTTTTGGGCCGGTGAGTTTGGGACAGATTATATTTCTCGCAATAATAGTCAGGATTATCTAGCAGCAAATTTACATTTTTTTGGTGAAATTTTATCTAAAACAAATGGTATATCGAGTGTAATGGAATTTGGTCCAAATATTGGAATGAACTTAAAAGCTATTTCTTTATTGCTTCCTCAAGTACAACTGGGAGGCGTAGAAATTAATTCTGATGCAAATAATGCGCTTAAATCAGAATTTCCAGATGGAAATTTTTTTAATCAGTCTATCGTTGAATATAAATCAACAGAAAAATACGATTTATGCTTGATAAAAGGGGTTTTAATTCATCTTAATCCTGATTTATTGCAGGTTGCTTATCAAAAGATATATGAGTCAGCCAAAAAGTATGTTCTGATTGCTGAATATTACGATCGCTCGCCAGTCACTGTTGAATACAGAGGACACTCTGATAGATTATTTAAGCGAGATTTCGCTGGTGAATTCCTACAGCAATATCCAGATTTTATTTTGAAAGATTATGGTTTTATATACCATGCGGATGCCAACTTTCCTCAAGATGATGTCACTTGGTTTCTAATGGAAAAGTATGCGGTTTAATTTATATAAAGGACTATGACTGACTGGTACCTTACTAGTATAAGAAATGATATAAATAAGGCCAATCAACCATGAAATACTTATCTATAACTTTTAATAGGGAATTTGTCGCCATTCACGTCTATTCTCTGGAAGTTGATTTATCTTCTTAAGTTTCCTTAGTTCATCGCCTACATCTATAAGATTAAAAAAATTCTCGTCCTCTAGAATTTCTTTTTTATAAAATGACTCTATCCAAGAGTGAACCATAAAATCTCTTTCTTTATTTTGCTTAATATATCTATCAACGTGAGAGCCATTTTTTCCAAATACTATAAAAAAGGCTTCTCTTTTATCTCTATTTGGAGGGGAGGTAAGAAAAGATGGGAAATAATGGGTATATTTAGTTATTGCTCTATTTGGCCATAGCTTTAAAAATTTTGCATTTCCTGAGTGATCGGTATTTAGTTGCCAAATCACAAGATCACCTGGTTTAGGCGATGCATAATAGTGATTGCCAATTAACAATTCCCACAAATTTAAAAAATAAACGATAAACTTTCTATTAAGGAGCTTTCTTATTTTTTCAGGTCTATTTGAGCCTTTTCTAAAGGCTATACCACCAGACTTTTTTGAATAATCATCTAGATATATGCCGATTCTTATTAAAGAATATGGTTCAGGACTTGTCCAGTCAGGTGCGTTGTAATCGACCCGGTCAGCACAATCTCGATGGAATGCCATATTGCCTTCCGCAACAAAGCTTTCACCTTTATTTATTGTTAAACTGCTATCGCCGAAATATACGGGTTTTGAGCCCAATAAATTAGTAATAAGGTCTTTTAGCTTTGGATTTTTAAAGATACATCCTGAACCATCGAGTGATAATAGGCATCTAAAATTATCAATGGACCCATCATGATCATGCTTAGAAGCAAATTTTTTTAATTCTGTTATTTCAGAATTATCAAAGAAGTTTCTAATTACTAGGTAGCCATTTTTCTTTAAGAAAGCTACGTTATTGGGCATGACTAAAGTAATAAAATATGGGAAAGGTTGATTATTAGGTCTGTGTCTTATTGATTATATTTTTCAAGTTCTCCTTACTATTCTGACATTATTATTACTTTTGTGTCAAAAAGGTGGACTACAATAGGTGGAGGGAGTTTCTATTGGGAGCGTTATGGATAAGTTAGCAATATTTGGTGGCCCAAAGGCTATTTCTGAGCCACTAAAACCATATAACCCTATTGGTAAAGAAGAAGCAGATGCAGCAGCATTGGTGATTCAATCAGGCGTTATGTCAAACTATTTAGGAACCTGGAGCCCAGATTTTTATGGAGGAAATAAAGTCCAAGAATTTGAACGAATGTGCGAAAAATATTTTAATGTCAAACATGCAGTTACGGTAAATTCTTGGACTTCTGGCCTAACTGCTGCAGTAGGAGCGGTAGGAATCGAGCCTGGCGACGAGATAATAACAACTCCTTGGACAATGTGTGCTACAGCTACTGCCATCCTGCAGTGGAATGCGATACCTGTTTTTTCTGATATAGACCCTTATACATTTAATATAGACCCTAATTGTATAGAGAAGAATATAACCTCTAATACTAAAGCAATCATGTCAGTTGATATTTTTGGACACCCTGCAAATGCTGAGAGACTAATAGAGATCTGTGAGAAGTTTAACCTTAAGTTAATTGTTGATAGCGCACAGTCACCAGGATCTTTCTATAAAGGCAAGCATACTGCAACGACAGGCCATGTTGGTGGGTACAGTCTTAATTATCATAAGCATATACATACTGGTGAGGGCGGAATCCTAGTTACAAATGATGACGTTATTGCAGATAAGTTGCGTCTTATCCGTAATCATGCAGAGGCAGTTGTGGGTGATATGGGATTTTCTGACATTAGTAATATGATCGGATCTAATTTTCGTTTAGGAGAAATCGAATGTGCAATAGGAATTGAACAACTCAAAAAATTAAGTTTTTTGGTGGATAGGAAGCAAAAATCTGCTGATCGGTTAACTACTGTTCTCAGTGATTTGAAAGGATTGCGTACACCTACAGTTATGCCTGATTGCACCCATGCATATTATGTATATCCTCTTGTTTTAGACTTGCCAGTTATCGGTGTCTCAAGGGATAAAATTATAGAGGCATTAACTGCTGAAGGCGTTAGTGGGTTAATGGCTGGATATGCAAACATACATATGTTGCCAATGTACCAAAAGAAAATAGCATATGGTTCTACTGGGTTTCCTTGGACTTCTGATATTTGTCGTCGAGATATCAATTATGACAAGGGAATTTGCCCAATAGCAGAAGAGCTTCATGACTCAACATTTATGGGCTTATTAGTGTGTATGTATGAGTTTTCTGAGTTTGATGTTGAAAAAGTTTGCTATGCCTTTCAAAAGGTATGGTCTAACTTAGATCTTTTAAGGAAATAAATATTGATCAAGTTTTCAAGTCCTACGGCTGTAGTTTGTAATGATGCAGGGGGGGCAAATTTAGTTTTTTCTTTTCTTTCTAATAGTTCGGCAATTGAGTGGAAACTTTATGTTGAAGGGCCGGCTTCAGTTATTTGGAAGAGCAATTACTCTCATTTAAAAAAAGAAGATGATTTGCCTTCAGCTCTTTCTGGTGCCGGTATGTTAATTACAGGCACGGGTTGGGCTAGTGATTTAGAGCATAGGGCCCGTAAATTAGCAAAAAGCATTGGAATAAAGTCGGTTGCAATACTGGATCATTGGGTCAATTATGAAAAGAGGTTTGTTCGTAATGGGGAGATTATTCATCCTGATGAGTTTTGGGTTTCTGATACATACGCTTTAAGAATTGCGCAAAAGCATTTCCCAGATGGTGTAATTAAGCAAATAAAAAATTATTATTTGGAGCAGTTAGTGCAGGAAGCTAAAAGTTTTCCAGTAGTTGAGCCTAAAGAAATTCTTTATATTTTAGAACCGGCAAGAAGTAATTGGGGAAAATCTACTCCTGGGGAGTTCCAAGCCTTAGATTATTTTGTGGAAAATTTAGCTTTACTTGAGATAGAGCCAAATACACTTATCCGATTGAGACCACATCCATCAGATGAAATTGGAAAATATAACTCATGGATTTCTCAAAAGAATGGGCTAAACCTAAAACTAGATAGCGACTCTAATTTGCAGGAATCAATAGGAAGAGCATCTCTAGTAGTAGGTTGTGAATCGTTTGCTCTTATAATTGCACTATTTTCTGGTAAAAGAGTCTATTGTAGTTTGCCCCCATGGGGACCATCCTGTCGGTTGCCTCATGATGGTTTGGTTCGCTTAAAGGATATGTCCTAATGGCTAATGAAAGTTTAGAGTTTGTGCCTATTGAAGTAGAAGACTATTTCCTAAAAGTAGCGGTAAAGCTGCTAAATAGAATATTCAAAGCTAGTCCCAGTAAATTCGTTTAGTTCAGATTTTGCTAGGTAGATTATGAGCAGCTACGATTACCAAAAAATTTCAATTAATGAGATTTCTAGTTACTCTCCTTGGCCTGCAAGGCTTTTATCCCTTCAGCCATTTACCATTAAAGAAAAAACTCCATCAGAAATAACCAGAGAATTTGGAAAAGAAAAGTGGGGAAAATTATTCTCTTATTTTTCAAATAAATCACATTTTAGCTTAAGTGATGTTGAGTCTAAAGAAATTGATTTAGAGAAAAAAACAGCATGTTATGACCATCAAATTGGTTTTCATGTAACTAGATTAGGAAATGCAGTAAAGCGACAACTAGCTATCTATAAAAATATTTTGGAGCCATATGCATCTGAGGCAAGCTGTTTAGTTGAATTGGGAGCAGGATATGGATCGAAAATATTACGACTATCAGAAATAGAATCAATGAAAAATTTGCCATTGTATGCGGGGGAGTATACCGAGAGTGGTCAAGAGCTAATTACCTTAATTTCAAAGACAATAAATAAGCCTATAAAAGTTGGTTATTGTGACTTTGATAAATTGCATATTTCAGGACTTGATATACCAAAAAACGCGATAATATTTACTTCCTATTCAGTTCATTATGTTTCACATTTACAAGACAATTTTGTAGATTTTTTGTGTCAGTTTAAACCTAAAGTAGTAATTCATTTTGAACCTTGTTATGAGTATTTTGATCGAGAAGTATTACAAGATTTAATGAGTAGACGCTATATGGACATTAATGGTTATACCAGAAATATTGCATCATGTGTCGAGCTAGGTTGTCTGAAAGTAGGAGCAAAAATGAGACGAAAAAAAATGGTATTTGGTTCAAACCCATTCTTGCCATTCTCTGTTCTTGAGTGGATTCCAAGATCTTAGAGGAAAATAATTAATAATAAATTTTAAAAAAATATTGATTTATGTCAGAAGACAATACGATTATTTTGTTCAATTTGTGATGATGAAAGAAGACCTAATAGCTACTAAACCAACTCAAAATACTAGTAAAGACCTAAAATCATTTGTTATATATGATTATTTATGTATCGGAACTAGCATCATTATGTGTTTAGAGGCGTGTTATCGTGCCTCAAAAGGCGAATCTGTTCTTATGGTAGATAGAGGTAAAACTCTTGGAGGAGCATGGACAAATATAGAAATAGATGGCATCAAAAACATTGAAAATGCCATACACTATTTTCTGCCAGATGATCAAGCTATTAAGTTTATGCGAGATAAGCTTCACTGGCCTATAGAGGTATCAAGAAGAAAATATCGGTATTTTAAGTTTTTTCGTTTAGGCTACTTAAGAAGTCCTTACAGTTCTTGGCTGGGAAGATTAATACAAAAAGTTTTTTATTTTGAACGACAAGCCAAGAAGCTTAATGTGTTTAGTCATATTTTTAAAAGTATTGCTGAAGTAGTAAAAGGACGAGGTGAAAGATCTTATTACGTTAAAAATGGTTCAAAAGGCATGTTAAATAGCATTAAATCTATGGTTAAGAAAATGCAAATAGATATTTGGTATGAATCTGATTTAACAAATGTAGTTTTTGACGATGTAAATAAGCATGTTCAATGTAAAGTTAATGATAAAACAGTATTGGCAAAAACATTAGTGCTTGGTCATGGTGCTAGGCTTCCAGTGCTTGAAAATATAAATGGGAATTTAGAATTAACAGAAAAGATTTATCCACGTCCGGCATTTCATTTGATTGTAGAAGACAGTAAAAAAATAGTTGATCTTGAAATTATTATGACTTCAGATTCGTTAATAAAATATGTGCATGATGTTTCTAGGTTTACTTCTTTAAATGATGAAGAAAAACTTAATATAAAGGTTTTTGTTTTTGCGCTTCATAGTCATGTAAACGAGGATGAAAGCTTGGCTGATAAGTTATTATCTCGATTGGTTGACATAGGATTAGTTAACGCTGATTCACGAATACTATCTAGTCTTTATTCTGATGTGATACTTCCGACTTTGCATGATGAAGACTTGTATATGATAAAAGATAGATTTGGTGATTTAGTTTCTGTTCTTAGGACGGAAAACTTTTCGAAAGGAATTGGATACTATGCTGAAAAATGGAGTAATTAGAAAAATATTAGCTGGATTATTACGTTTTAATGTGTATCAAACGACTTTTAGCCTGAGGAGCTCAAATCTATAATTTTTTCACATAAAGTCTGTGATTTTATTGCTGTTTTTGCAGTGCTATGTAGCGGAGTTCCTTTAGAAATCGCATGCCAAATATTATCTACTGCGTTTAGCATGACTTGCTGATATCCGCCTTTTTTAAATTCTAGTTCATCAAGAACCTTGTAGTTTCTAAAAGTATTGCTATCTGATACTTTTCTTTCAGACCATAGTAGACCGCTATCGTGCATAGTTAACATTCCTTTTTCAAAAGTCATATGCATTTCAAATATACTGAAGTCATTTGCCTGAGCTCCAGGGACTAAGATAATTGGAATTGATTTTAGTCCTTCAAATACTACGCAAACATCGGGATCGGATGCCGAATTATGCTGATCTACTGAGCTGACACTTTTTATTGATATGTCTCCGATAAGAAATGTAATAAGATCTATTAAGTGCGAACCATTATTTAGTATGCCTTTATTGTAATAACCAACTATAGAGCGCAACTTTCCACGTAGGTTTTTATTTATTTCTGATTTCAGGTTGGTTATGTGGTTATCCCACCGTCTACTATAGTTAACAGCTAATAAAATATTTTTATTTTTATAAGTTCGAATGAGCTCGTATGAATCTTTTGTAGACGCTGTTAACGGTTTTTCACAAAATACTAACTTGGGATTTAATCGTAGATAGGTTAGTAGATCATCCGAATGGTATTTAGTAGGAGAACAAATGCTTATAACATCAAACTTTATTTTTGATTTTATTATTTCTTCGAAAGATTTATATGCATGAGGAATATTCCATGTTTTTGAAAAATTTTGACATTTTTCATAATCGATATCATAGCAGCCAGAAATCTTGAAATATGGGTGTGTAGTATAGGCTCCTGCATGGGTTAGTGGTGGAGAGTCAATTTCTCGATCAGAATCAAGATCGCCTGCTATATTGCCACAACCAATTATCAATACATTTAACGTTTTTTCGGTCATAGCTATTTTAAACACCTTTTAAAACAAAAGACTTTTCTTATTTCATTTCATCTTAATACCAAGGTGAACATGACTCAATTATCTTATGTTTCTTGCTCTCCTTTTATATGGACATCTAAGATACAATGTGGTGCGTTTTAAGGCAGTGCTCTAAAAGAAATACGAAACTTAAGTGTGATTTAGGTATTTAATTCTCTACTTTTAAGCTAATTAGTGTAGAGAATTTATGAGTAGTTTTTCTTGGGATTGATTGAGTATGAGAAATTTTCAATAGGTTTTTGTCATAACTATTAATTATGAACTTAAAGGGAGCTGAGAACTTCATTATGCTTAGTTTTTTTAATAAAAAAAGAGTGCGTTCAGGTCTCACTAAGGTCTTGGAATCTACTTCAGCTAAAATTAAAGATCTTCTAAATGAAATGGATTTCGAAGAAATTTCTAGTCGAAATACACTGTATAAAAGATATGAATCTAATAGATATCATTATTATGTTGAAATGGAAATCAACAGATACATAAGAGTTCTAGAGATAATTACTGAGCTTGATCCAAAAAGAAAGAAGCTTAATATCTGTGATTATGGCTGCATGATACCCTTTTTGCCAACTGCTCTAGCAGAGCTTGGTTATAGCGTCACAATAGTTGATAAGTATGAGTATTATGGTGATAAGTTCAGGAGTACTCTTTTAGAATACTGCAAACAGAATGGTCTTATAATTCGTGATCTAGATATTTTAAATGATAGATTTGATTCCATAGGATCATTTGATATTGGGTTAAATCTTGCAGTTGTCGAGCATTTTAATGGTTCCCCTAAGGTATTCTTGGAGAAAGTCAGGAATACAATAAAATCTAATGGTTTATTTATTTTCGATGTGCCGAATATCGCAAACCTTGTGAAAAGAGTGCGTGTAGTAATGGGGCATAGCCCTTTGGATGACTACAAAGATTATTTGTATTCTTCGTATCCATACATGGGGCATAACCGGGAAATGACAGTTGATGAAGTTCTAATTTTATTAGCTGCGTCCAATTTTGATTTGCAACATATAGAAACCTATGATTTTAATCCCTATTCAACAGTATCATGGAAGGGGCGGCTTGTGAGGGCCTTGAGGCCTATTATTCCATTAAAAAATCTTGGTGAATCTATAATGGCCGTTTCTAAAGTTAGAGGCGATATTAGTTGATTCAGGTTTCACTTAAAAAAATACAAGAACTAAATGATGTGATAGGACTTGGAGAATACGGTTTAGTTTCTTCAATTCGTTACCAGGTCGCACTAGAGTATTTATCAGATATATGTAAAAAAGATAAATCGATTTGTGAGATTGGACCGGGTGGGGTAATTGCGTATGTTGCAAGATATAGCGATGCAGACACCAGCGCCATTGTAAACCCACTGGAAACTCACTGGGATCATCATTTTAAAAGTTATGGCATTAATCTATACCAATGGGATTTAAATGAACCTCTAAACAACAGAGAATTACATGGATTATTTGACTGCGTTATATTTTTGGAGACCTTAGAACATTTGAATAGATGGCCTGAGAAAGTATTAGCTGATATCCATAAATTACTGAAACCGCAAGGGACATTATTATTAAGTACACCAAATCTTGTTAGAGCATCTAATCGTCTACGGATGCTTTTGGGAAGACCCCCAAACAATCCCTTCAAATATACATCTGGTGGGGAGCATCATGTTCGTGAGTATACATTGGGGGAATTAAAAGATTTTATGCCAGAAAAAGACTGGAAAATCATAGAGTATAGCTATGAATTTCCTCATTCTTTAAGGTCGCTTTGGTTTTTTAAAATTATTTTAAAATTTTTTAAAGCTATAGTAGGGACTATTATATTTATTAAGGCGAAGAAAAATATACAGTAGTACTTATGCTTAAAGTTCAAAAGTATTGTCCAGTATGTTTGGGTGAGTCTTTGCGTGGAAAATTTCTAGGTTCTAGTTCTACTTATTCCGATTCTCCTATAATCACATTAATGATCAATATATGCGGTGATTGTGGTTCATATTATTTGAAAGATTATATTGAGGAAAAAGAAATCGGCGCATATTACCCTTCTTCATATTATACGAAACAATGCATAATTAATGAGCCTAGTTTTAAGGATAAAGTTCGATTTTTATCTTATTCCATCTATAAAGGCTATTCTTATTCCATTCATATAACGCCTAAGTTATATGTTTATGCAATATTTTATGGAATTATTTATTGGCATAGACTAGGTCGTTTTCCAACGCCCAATAAGAAAAAAGAAATGCCTATAGCTGTCGAGATTGGTTTTGGTGCTGGGCAGTATCTTTTAGATCTAAAAGCCATGGGATGGGAGTGTTCAGGCATTGATGCTGATATTTCTAAAGCAAAGGAATTTAATAAATATGGGATTAATGTGGCTACAGATTTTAAGTCTCTTAATTTCAAAGCCAATCAAATAGATTATATATATAGTTATCATGCCTTGGAACATATATATGATATTGAACTTATAATGGAAAACTCTTATCGCATCCTTTCTCGACAAGGAATATTTAAGCTCTGTGTACCTGTAACTGATGGGCTTCTTCCAAAAGTTTTTAAAACCCACTGGTATGATCTTGGGGTGCCGATTCATAAACAGATATTTTCGATTCGTGGAATTTATGCGCTAGCTGAAAGGCATGATTTTAAGGTCGTTCAATTAAAGTTTAATTCTTATAGTGCAAGCTGTGTTGGAAGTATAGTTGCGGCAACTCTTTCTTTATTAAGAATTCGTAAACTAACAGCACAAGAATTATCAAGCACAAAAGGTTTCAAATTAGTATGTTTTTTCTTAAGCCCAATTGTTTTTTTGTTAGATATTTTCAGTCTAGGAGACAGGGTGGAAGTTGTATTAAAAAAGAAAAGTGCTAGTGAAAAATAGTGAATATAGTTTTTATTCTATTTGTAATAATTTTTAGTAAATAAACATTTATAGTTGTATTAAATTTTACCCTTGGATGCTTAATTTTAATAAAAATCAGTATTATTTTAATGCGTACAAAAGTGGATTGTAAAAAGCCAGAAATAAGCGTTATTTTAACGTTCCATAATAGGCCGGATATGGTGAAAAGAGCAATTCAGCATATTATTAATCAATCAATAAATTGTTATGAGTTAATATTGGTTGACGACTTTTCAGCTACAGCTATTTCTTTATCAGATATAAACTTTGGTGATATTGCTTTAACCCACATAAGAAACGAGGTGAACCTAGGGGCGAATCAATCAAGACTTATAGGGTTAAGGTTGGCTAAAGGCAAATATATCTGTTTTCATGATGATGATGATTATTGGATGGAAGAAAAACTTGAAATACAATTAAATTATCTTAATAAAAACCCTAACGTTCATGTGGTGTCTTGCTATGCAAGGACAAATAGTAAAATTTTGAAGTTTCCTTCTGAGCCATCTAGTCTAGCGCTATCAATTCATAATTGTGTTGGTTCTTTCTCAATACCAATGATAAGAAATACTAATTTATTAGAGAGCTTTCTCAATAATGATTTAACAAACGCACAAGACTGGCATGTATGGCGTAGTCTAAAAAAACACTATTTAATTTCAACCGTACCTAAAGTTTTAGTATTTTTTGATGATGGTCAACATGACCGTATTTCTTCGGCAAAAAATATAGATGCCTATTATTCTTCATACTTGAGAGTGGCTTTAATAGATACGGTAGATATACTGCTAAGAGCGTATCATTATTCTCTAGTGAAATATCATTGTAGTCATACATTCTTTTTTAGGCTTTGCTGGGGAGGATCAACTTTTATTTTAAGAAGATATGTAAAGCTAAGACTCTGGTTAGAGGCTTTTTAAAATGTGTGGTTTTCTTGGTTTTATTGGGAAACACGAAGAAAAAACGAGAAAGAGGTTTCTATCTGCGTTTGAAATAATCGATCATCGAGGACCTGATAATTCAAATACTTTTGAGTCAGATAAATATCTTTTAGGTCACAAAAGACTTGCCATCATTGACCTAGATGATCGTAGTAATCAGCCGTTTACCAAAGAAAATAATTTTCTTCTTTATAATGGAGAAATATACAACTACAAGTCATTAAGAAATAAATTAAAAGAAAACTTTGGGTGTGTATTTGAAACAGAAGGTGATACCGAAGTTTTGTTTTTCGGTTTAATGCATAAAGGTATTGAATTTCTTCAAGAAATTGATGGCATGTTTTCTCTGTGCTTTATTTCAAATAATGGACAAGTATTATTAGCTAGGGATCGCTTTGGTCAAAAGCCATTATTTTATGGCTTTAAAAATGATGAGAGTTTGGTATTTGGTAGTGAACTTCAAGCGATCATAAAGTTAGTAGGCAACGAAGCTCTAGAGGTAAATGAAGAAGCATTTTCTGAATATTTTCAATATGGCGCTAGTATTGCTCCAAAAACAATGTTTAAGAGTCTAAAACAAGTAGTTGCTGGAGAAGCTGTAACTATATCGTTAGAAAAAAAATCTAATTATTCTGAATGTTGGGATAAAACGCAGTTATTTCCTGAGATAAAAACCGCTTTAAAAGATGCTCTTACTGATCGTCTTAAATCATGTTTTGTTGCTGATACGGACGTAGCGATCTTATCTTCAGGCGGGATAGACTCATCAGCCTTAATTAAGACTATGCCCTATGTTTTTAGGACTACCTCAGCTGTTGCTGTGCATCTGAAAACAAAAGAAGATGAAAAGGGATTAGGTATAGCAAAAGAGTTAGAAGCTGCAAACTTACCCTTATTAGTTTTTGACAGTAAAAGCATATTTAATGCCGATTCAAGTCAGTACATAAGTATGCTGCTAAATAGATTTGGAGAGCCTTTTGCAGATACTTCATATTTTTATAGTGAAGAGCTTTATTCAACAATTCCGGATAAGTATAAGGTGGTAATTGGCGGTGATGGTGCTGACGAAATGTTCATGGGATATCGCCCGAGACCGTATTTTTATTTGGCATCTTTGGTGACAAAAATTATACCTGTTTGCATAAGAAGAAAACTAATTGATGTTGTTTTGGACTATGGTCGACTAGGTTTACTTTTTGCTGTTTTACTAGGATGTAAGGATAGTTCTGAAAAAGTATTGATGGGTTTTAGTACAAAGGATTTAAAAGAAATTAACCTTAATAGTATATCTGACGTGAAAATTGAAAGACGACTACTAATTTCTGGTAATGAAATAACTGACTTTTATGCAAATTATTTAATGACTAGGTTAAAAAATGTTTTTATGAAAAAGTCTGATCATGCATCAATGCGATTTTCTAAGGAACTTAGGTCCCCTTATCTGCAAGGCAACAAAACTGTATTTCCTGCTATGGGAAATGTGTTTAGTAATATAGTTCCTAAGTTAAAGTTAAAGCTATACATGCTCAACTCAATAGGATTATTAAAAATTTTCAGAAAAAAAGTAGGATTTGAGGTTATCTCTGAGAATAATGAAAAAAATAGGCAAAGTACCATCATAGATTGGTGTAAAAAAAACAAGAGCCTTATAGATACTTATTTTATTTATGATCGATTCATGAGTTTAATAAAAAATACTTCAAAAGATCGGTATCTTTTTAGAATTGAAGTTTTTATTAAGTGGCTAGAGTGGGCGCACTCGAATTATGAAAGAAAGTAATAAAAAGGTTTGCGTGTTTCACTCTCAGCCTTGTTCCATTGTAAATAAGAGACTTTTAACAGATTCCTCTTGGTTTAAGTTTATTGCACACTTTGGCTCAAGAGGGGACGCTATAAATATTATTTCTCCTGAGCTTAAAGAAAATGAGGCAACATTTAGTATTGATCTAGTAGCAGATGTAAAATTTAATAAAACTAAGCATTTTTATTTTGATTCATTCAAAGAATATTATGTACAAGTCTTATTTAATCCTTTTCAAACAGTTAAGAAATATTATTCTGTAATTAAACGTTCCAATATTGTAGTTTTTAGGATTCCAACTCCCGGTTTTTGTTTAGTTTCAGTTATAGCATTTATTTGTAAAAAACCAATATTTGTTTTTGTAAGTGGAAACATTATTGAGCAATCTGATACATACGCTAACTCCAGTAGCTTAATGCGTTTATTTTTTTGGTTTTTTTTAAAAATAAGAATCAAATTCCATGCGTTTTTCTTAACAAAAAGTCGCCGCGTTTTTTGTGTATCAAAAGAAGTGCAAGAGCTGTATGGTCTTGCTCAGAATGAGTTTGTAGAAATCTATCGAACTCCTGTTATATCTATCAATGACATAATCGATGATAATTATAAGCAAGTTATAACAGACTCAGAAGTATCGCTAAAAATTATTAGAGTGTGTTGGCTTCAAAAGAGTAAAGGACTAGAGAATCTTATATTTGCTGTACATAAACTTAATAGTAAAATTAAGGTAACACTTGATATATATGGGGTTGATAAAGATAAGAAGTATGGAGAAAAAATATTAACCTTAATCAATAAACTTGAATTGGATCATATAGTTCATATGAAGGGTTGGGTATCACATCAAAAGATAATAGATAAGTATAGCCATTATGATTTGCATGTTATTTCGTCATTATCTGAAGGAATGCCTCGTGCATGTATTGAAGCGTCTTCAAAAGGCGTCCCTCAAGTTGTTACACCTGTTGGAGGTATTCCTGATTTTTTTACTCATTTACATGATGCTTTTATTGTTAAAGATTGCACGTCAGAGTCGCTTGTAGAAGGTATAGATTGGATTTATAAAAATAGAACATTGGCACATGGCCTAGGTTTTAATGCAATGATAGGTTCTAGAAAAAACTCTATTGAAATAGCTGCTCAAAGATTTAACCAACTATTAGATGAAGCGTAATTGCAAATAGTATTTGGTGAGGAAGTATATGTTAAAGCTTAAAGCGAGATTAGATCATGCTTTGAGAATATCTTATTTTGACTATGTTCGTCTTCATGAGCACATACAAAAAATGTCTCTTTCTAGACGCATATTAACTTGGATATACATGTTATGTCGGACTATAGCTAAATATATTATTTTTTTAATTTTATATGTTAAGCCAAGGAATAAAAAATTAGATTTAAAGCAGTATGAGTGGATTATAGTAAATGATCACAGTGGGCACTGTGAGTTATTTATGCAAGGTATAGTTGAGAAGTTTTCTGAGAAAAAATCTATTTTATATCTTTCTCTTAATCGTAAAATAAAAAGTACAAAATATAATACTCCATTAATATTTAATGAATTTCGATATTTAACTATTATCAGTTTGATCGGTGGAATTAAATATACTTGGTTGCAACGAAATAAGTTTGTCGGTCTAGGTTTTTGGAAGTTTCTGATTCTTTTAAATTATATTCTCGATTGTTCGCGTGTCATAGAAGCATGTAATTTTTATCGAAAAGTAAAGCTGATGGATAAAGCAAAATTAATCACTTTATGTGATTCGCATTGGCACCAGAGTGTATTAACTACTGAATTTAATGAAAGAAAATTACAATCATTTACTCTTATACATGGGCAACCATCTGAATGGCACTTAATGTATCCTTTTATGTCGGATTATATTCTTACCTATGGTAATAGCATGTCAGAGATGTTGTTAAAAAAATGTCCTAATGTTGAAAAAAAACAGTTAATTCAAATTGGCAATATAAAATTTCCAAATTTTCATGAAGAAGTTATAGATAATAGTGATTATTGTTATAAAAACATAACTGAAATTGTTTTTATTTCGCCAGGATATAATTGTTTCAAAAGTTATGGCCTTGAAGGCCTTGGTAAAGAATTATCTGGATTTCTAGATCTCAATATAGAAAATATTACTCTTGCAATTAGGCCTTACCCCTCTGATGAAGAAAAAAAGTTTGTCGAGAAGATTCTTTTAGATAAAGGATTATTAGATAAAGTGCCAGTTCTTAATGAGCCAGATTTTTCTAAACTAGTTAATAATCATCGTCTATTCATAGGAAGCATATCATCAGCAATATCAGATGTTTTTATGTTTAATGGTCTTTTTGTTGGGCTATGTGAAGAAATACCGAGAAAGTTATCAGAAACAATGATGACCTATTCATCTGATATGTATTTTAGCATTAACGATTTAAAAGATATTATTGAGAGTTTTAGTGATCAAAAAACTTTAGATGCATATTTAGATAAGATTCTTATTATTCGTCGTGAAATGTTTAGTCCAGTGCCTGAAAAACTAGACGTATTGCTTAAGGAATATGCTAAGGATTATTAACCTTGGTTTTTGATTTCGACGATAGAGATATATTGTGAAGGCACTTTTTTCAAATAATAATATTTTGACTTTAATCAAGAGACAGCCCAAATATTTATTGGTTGTGTTTATAAAGACATTGAGAGGTTTTTTATTTAGAAAAAATGGGTACTACGGTGAATACGGTATAAGTAACGACTTAATTGATCAAATAAAAAACATTAATACTTTAATTTTTTCGATTGATCTGAATGATAATAGAAACTGGTATGCAGAATTTGCAATCAAAGCTCAAAAAAAACATAAATGGGATTTTGGAAGACATGACCATTTAGAAAAAATATTTGAAGAATTAATTGACGTAGGTGAAATGCCTGTAAACCCTATAGATAAAGAGGATTACTGGTCGGCAGTACAAGTTAATTGGTTGTTCTTTAATGTTAGATCAGGCAAGACTAATGAGATAAATACACAATTTATACTTAATGCAAACTGTCAGTTTTTGTTGAAGAATAAAAATCATTGGATTTATCGCCCGTTTACTATTTCTGAGGTTATTTCTAATCTAATTAAGATTAAGTTGTATTTTGGCGATTCATTAATATTTAGTAATAATATTAAAAGATTTTTAAATGAATCTGTTTTGTTTTTATTGCAGCACTTAGAAGTCTATAAAAACTCATCAAAAAACTCGCTCAATCATACCAATAATCATGTTCTTTCGAATGTTAGAGCTTTATTTTGGGCCACAAAAATATATTCAAACTCTCAAATTGAGGATATAGCGGAGTATATTTTTAAAGAATATTGTTTGCCATTATTTGATGATGGCATACTAGATGAAGGTAGCACGGTTTATCATTTTATAGCCGCCCAGTGTATACGTGATATTTCTTATTTTATCTCTTATGAAGAATTACCTAGAGTAGACAAAATCATTAATGAACTTGATAAATATGGGTTCTTAGAGCCTAGTACTTTTCCTGTGATAGGGGATGTTTCGCCAGACCCAAGTTTATGCAGTGTGATGGATGATGCTATGGAAATTACTAAAAAAATGGGTCAAGAGAGCCATTTTTTAGTAAAAAGCCAAAATTCAAAATCTTTATGTAGTCAGAATATTGGAGATTATGGGTTACATAATTATGGTAATTGGAAGTGGATAGTTCATGCTCGAGACTCCAGCAAGCATATCCAGCATAGCCACAATGATTATGGTTCTCCTGTACTAATTTATAAGAACACAACCATCATTTGCGACCTTGGCAGACCTTCATACATGAATATGGAAGAAGCAAAAAATTATGCATCTACAAAGTATCATAGTGTTCCTCAAATTAGTGGCCTAGATCAAAATCCGCGAGCAATACGGGATATATACCCCAAGCATTTCTTAGTTCCTAATATCACTAATTCAGTTCCGTTTGATTCTAAATTACTTGAAAATTGCGATAAACCATATGAATTTGTCTGTGGCGGACGTTATCTTCTTTATCCAAATTATTTGTATGGGGGTTTTTGGGTTAGGAACTTTATTTGTAATTCTGATGATCAGCAAGAAATAATAATTGAAGATTTAGTAAACCTAAATAAAAAATCTTACGTGCATTTTCGTTTTTTCATGCCTAGTTTTTTTTCAAAAAGTGCAATGGTCGATTGTGAGTATAGGTTAAATGGGATATCTATTTTTCCTTCTGAGAAAAAGATTCTAAGAAATATAAGTTATGGGCAAACTGCTGAAGCATATGAGGCTAAAATATTTTCTGAACCTTCTGTTATGCATCATTTGACAACTAAATTAAGGATAGTAAATGAATAAGCAAATATTTATCGATAAGGGGAGATTGGTAACAAAAAAAATCCCTGAATTTAATTGTCGTCCTGGGGAGCTCATAGTGGATGTCCTTTTTAGTGCATTTTCTTCTGGAACGGAGTTTGGTGAGCTTGCAAAATCGTCTGAAAGTCTTCTGTCAAGAGCCCGAAAATCACCAGAAAAAATAGGTAAGGCTATAAATATGATTAAGGCTACTGGCCTAAAAAATACAATAAACTTTGTGGAAGACTCACAGCTCGCACTACAAGCAACTGGTTATTCACTTGCAGGAATTGTTAAATCTGTTGGCGAAGGAATAAATGATTTTGTAATTGGAGATTTAGTTGCTTGCTCAGGTGCTCAGTATGCGCATCATGCAACACAGGTAAAAGTTTCTAAGCAACTGTGTGTCAAAATACCAGATGGTTTATCGGCTAGCGTTGCTTCTACAGTGACTTTAGGCTCTATAGCAATGCAGGGCGTAAGACAAGCAAATGTTGTATTAGGCGAACGAGTTGCAGTGATAGGTTTGGGCGTAATTGGACAAATTACATCACAAATATTGCTAGCTGCAGGGGCAAAAGTCACAGGGTTTGATTTAGATACACGTAAAATTCAGTTAGCTACCGATAATGGCCTACATCAAGGGTTAGATGCTAAAAATTCTGATGTTTTACATCGTGCTCAAGAGTTAACCGATGGCTATGGCTTTGACAAAGTATTGATTTGTTCAAGCGATCCTTCTCCAGCAAGTGCGGAAATGGCATTTGAGATTTCTCGACACCGAGCTACAGTTGTCATGATAGGCGGTATTGGTTTAGACCTTAATCGTAGTCTCATGTATTACAAAGAGCTTAACTTTGTAGCTTCTATGTCTTATGGTCCTGGAAGGTATGAGCGAGATTACGAAGAAAGGGGACTTGATTTACCAATCTCATATGTAAGGTGGACTGAAAATAGAAATATGCTTAGTTATTTAGAAGTTGCCAAAGATAGAGAAAATAATCTTAAGAATTTAATTGGAAGAATAGTTGATTTTGATGATGCTGAAAAATACTTGAATTCAGAAGAACCTAAAACCTTAAATAAGCCCTTAATAATTATTAAATATTTAGAATTTGATCGTGATGAAAATATAGAAAGTATTAAATCAAATAAAAATACGGGAAAAATACAGCCAAAGAATAAAAAGATTCAATTAGGGTTGATTGGTGCAGGCGGGTTTGTTAAAAACTTTATTCTTCCTAATCTAAGCAATATTGATGGTTGTAATGTGGCTGCACTAGTTTCTAGTGACTCTGCTGCTATTGTTAATATGAGAAAAAAGTATGATATAGATTTAGGGTTTTCTAGCGTAGACGATGTATTAGATTGTGATATAGATGCTGTTATTGTAGCTAATAGACATTCTGAGCACTTTGATTTAATTAAGAGAAGCCTAAATAAAGGCAAGCATGTTTTTATTGAAAAGCCTACAGTAAATAAAGCAGAACAGCTTGAAGGCTTGTTGGGTGTTTTTTCTGAAAATGAGCACCAAAATCAATTAGTTTACACAGGCTATAACCGTGCTTTTAGCCCTCATATTAAGTTCGTTCAGGAACAATTAGAAAACATTAAATCACCAATAATGCTTTCTTATCAAATGAATGCAGGAGCATTGAAGAAAGATAATTGGCAGTATGATCTAGAGGAAGGAGGTAGAAATATAGGAGAAGCGGTGCATATATATCATCTTTTTGGTGCTCTATTTAAGAGTAAACCTGAAAGTATTTCGGTCACATGTGTAAAAGGTAGTAAATCTTACATGGCATATGACAACTTTTCTGCAAATATTCGATATGAAAATGGTTGTGTAGGCATATTGACTTATACAAGCATTGGATCTGATGCTTTTCCAAAAGAATCTTTTATTATGCACTCTGGTGGGACAACAATAGTTTCTAATAACTATACTGAAACTAAGATTGTTGGGGGAAAAACATTTAAAACTAGTTTGTCAGAAAAGGGTCACAGAGAAGTCTTACAAAGTTTTATAAGATCATTAATTCATGGAACTTCAGAAATGACTAGAGAAGAGCAGATCGATACTATGCATATTGCTTTCTGCGTTGAAAGTGAATTAAGAGATGGATTAAGAGTTTAGTTTTTATGAATATTAATACTAAAAGTGAGCCTGCTTCCATACTTGTAATGGTTGCGCATTCGGATGATGAAACTTTTGGTATGGCAGGAACCATTGCTAGGCATGTTAGTGAAGGTGATCGGGTGTTTGGGGCTTACTTAACGAATGGTGTTAGTTCACGAGAGGATGCTAAAAAAGCAATAATAGATAGAGAGTTATCTGCCAATTTGGCGGCTAAGGAGTTAGGTCTAGAATGGATTGGTAAGTATGACTTCCCGGATAATGCTCTTGATACCATACCACTACTAGATATTATAAAAACGGTCGAAGAGGTAAAAAAGATAGTAAATCCTTCGCTCGTTTATACGCATCATTTTGGTGACTTAAACATTGACCATAAAATAACTTTTCAAGCAACAATGACAGCATTTCGCCCACAGCCAAATGAAACATGTCAAGAAATAAGAGCTTTTGAGGTTCCATCAGCAACTGAATATGGAGTTTTTGGAATGCAAAATGCATTTGTTCCTAATCTTTATATTGATATTGAAGATTTTTGGGATATCAAAAAGGCGACTCTAGAACATTATCACACTGAAATGCGTGAACCACCTCATCCAAGATCAATTGAAGGACTTGATTGCTTATCAAAAATAAGAGGAATGAGTGCTGGACTGTCTAGGGCAGAGGCATTTACTATTTTAAGAAAAACTCTTATATGAGCAAGTATATTGTTGCTTCCACTCATAGCTGGCATCTGAATGTTTCCAGTCCATCCGTATATGATTCTTTAGAATTTATTCAGGTTGCAAATCAAAATGAATTTAATGCATTAAACCTGGAAGAATTATCGCCAGAGTTTATCTTTTTTGTGCACTGGAATTGGGTTGTCCCTGAAGCTATTTTTTCGAAGTATAAATGCGTGGTTTTTCATATAGCCCCATTACCATACGGTAGAGGAGGGAGCCCTATTCAGAATCTTATTCTTAATGGTTATGAGGAGGCGCCAGTTAATGCACTAAAAATGACAAAAGTACTGGATGGAGGGGCTATATATGGATCTAAGACTATATCTTTTGAGGGAACTATAAGTGAAATATTTGGACGTGCCGCAAATGTTGTTGAAGAGCTTATTCAAAAGATAATTGTTGAAAACCCTCGACCCATAGAACAAAAAGGAGTGCCTGTTTATTTTCGAAGACTTAGTGAAAAAGATAATGCTTTAACTGAATCTGATAGCTTAGAAAAAATATACGATAAAATCAGAATGGTTGATGGTTTTAACTATCCGAGAGCATTTATCGAATTTGGTAAAAACAAAATGGAATTTACAGACGCAAAGATTGTTGATGGAATTGTGATTGCAAATGTTAGCTTTAAAGAAAAAAAGATAAATGATTGAAAAGAATATTAATATTTTTTTGAAGGGTGAGTCTATTGCTAGAATTTGAAGCTGTGATGAGTAATGATGTGCATGCAGATGTTTTGTTTGATTTGCTGGCTCAAAGAGAATACTCGATAAGTCATAAATCAATGCCTGATATATTGATTCATCGGGAATTTGTTAAAAATCATCCATATAGATTCTGGTATTTAATTAAGTGTAAGGAGAAGTATATTGGTACTGTTTACCTTACTTTTGAAAATCATATAAGCATTTCAATCCCAGTCAGTCATTATGAAAAAATGAATGATATCCTTGAGTGGACTATGCATGTTCATGAACCATTATCAGAAAGTAAGTCAATTCGGCCCGCTAGTTTTCAAATGAATGTTTCGTTAGAAGATATACATTTAGCAAAAGTACTGGATAATCTAGGTCATAAAAAAATTCAAGTTACTTATGCGATAACTAATAATCAAAGTTGAGTTTATAAAAGGTATAAGTTTGTGTTTTCAATTAGTGACAAATCAATTTCTATAGAAAATGAGCCATATATCATCGCGGAACTTTCGGCGAATCATAATGGTGAAATTGAAAAAGCATTTGCTATTATAAAAAGTGCTAAAAATAATGGTGCGCATGCCATCAAATTTCAAGCTTATACACCTAATTCCATGACAATAAAGTGTAAGAAAAAAGATTTTCAAATATCTGAAGGTCCATGGAAAGGTAATGATCTTTTTGGACTATATGAACAGGCTGGAACTCCGTTAGCTTGGCAAAAAGATTTATTTAATTATGCAAGAGATATAGGAATAACGTGTTTTTCAACTCCATTCGATGAACCAGGAGTTGATTTGCTTTATGAACTTGATACGCCAGCATATAAAATCGCCTCTTTTGAAATGACAGACCATGGATTACTAGAAAAAATAGGACAAACTAATAAGCCGGTTTTAATGTCAACAGGACTTTCATCTATGGAAGAGATTGAAGAATCAGTTGATGTGCTTCGAAGTGCAGGTAATGATCAATTGCTAATTTTTCACTGTATTAGTGCTTATCCCGCTCCAATTGAGCAAAGTCACCTGACAATGATACCGATGCTGAGAGAGAAGTTTAATGTCGAGGTTGGATTATCTGATCATACATTGGGTACTACTGCTGCGGTAGCAGGGATTGCACTAGGGGCAACAGCTATAGAAAAACATTTTACTTTAAAACGAGCAGATGGAGGCCCTGATAGTCACTTTTCCCTAGAGCCATTTGAATTAAAAGAGTTAGTAGAAAAAACAAAAGATGCATGGCTTGCTCTCGGAAATAACAAGTTCGAGCGATCTTCGATAGAGGAAGGTAATATTGTTTTTAGAAGATCTTTGTATTTTGTGAACGATCTAAAAAAAGGTGAGACTATTACTAAGAAATCGGTAAAAAGTATCCGTCCTGGATATGGCATAGCTCCTAAATATTTAAATGAAATAATAGGTAGAAAGGTTAGTAAAACTGTCACAGTTGGTGATCGTGTCGAATGGGATTGCATCGCATAGTAACGAATATCTTGATATTTTTATTTTAATGCATAAAAAATGTTGAACTAGCATGTGTGGATTTGCTGGAATATATTCCTTTAATAAAACATCCCTTTCTAAGGAAGATGAGTCCTTAGTTTCTAAAATGAGCGATGCTATCAAGCATCGTGGTCCAGACCATGAAGAGATTAAAATAGCATCTGAGCGTTGTATATTAAGCCATGTAAGACTTAGCATAATCGATGTATCTAGTGCTTCTAATCAGCCTATGGTATCTAGGTGTGGTAGGTATCATATAGTGTTTAATGGTGAAATATATAATTTTAAAGACATAAAAACCGAATTTGGATTAGTGACAAAATCAACCGGAGATACTGAGGTTTTACTGGAGGCTATTGCGAGCAAAGGTTTAGACATATTGCCTAAATTAAATGGAATATTTGCATTTGCATTATTCGATTCGAAGCAGAACACTTTGACCTTTGCTCGTGATAGGTTTGGCGTTAAGCCAGCCTATTTTTCACAACAAAATAACAAATTATTTTTTTCCTCCGAGATAAAAGGATTAACTGTCTCGGGCTCTATAAGAAAGAAGTTTGATGATAAAAGCTTGTCTGATTTTTTTAGTTTTTTATGTCTGCCAGAAGATAAAACTTTTTTTAAAGATATTTATAAGGTGAGGCCTGGAGAAGTTATTTCCTTTGCTGTTAATGGTCATAAAAGTTCCTTTATTTATGCAGAACCAGTAACTGATGTAGATAGCAAACATCCAATGACTACAAAAGAGCTTAAAAAACAGTTCGATCAAGCTGTTACTAGACAATCTGTTTCTGATGTGCCACTTGGGTTATTTCTATCAGGAGGGGTAGATTCCAATGGGATCCTAAACGCTCTGCTTCAAGCCAAAATTGAACCAGCAGCTTATACTGCTTCCTATGAGTCAGATCATGCAAGCTATATTTCTGAAATGGATCGGGTTGATCAAATCATAAAAACTAGTAATACGACTCTTTATAAAGTCAAGATTAGTCGTTATGCGTTTTGGGAAGAGTTAGAAAAAGTGATCTATCATCAAGATGAGCCTCTTGCTGATCCAGTAAGTATTCCAGTTTATTTTCTAAGCAAAAAAGTATCTGAAAATGGGGGTAAAGTAATCCATGTTGGTGAAGGCGCAGATGAGTTATTTTTTGGTTATGAGGCATGGAGAAAAATGGAGTTATTGCAGCATCTGCAATATATACAAAGTATTTTTCGAATTATGAGGATTTCAATAATTCTTAAGTTATTTGCCAATTTAGGTAAATTTATGCCAACTAGATACGCAGAAGCATGGAGACGGTTTACTAATGACCTACCTTTGTTTTGGGGTGGGACAGACGCTCTTACTTATGATGAGAAAATACAAATAGGTGTTGAGACAGAGTTGTTAGAAGAAACTGATTCATATATTAAAAAGCGATATGTGCAGTTTTGTCGTGCTTTCAATGACAATTCTCCGAATAAGTGGATGTCATACTTTGATTTAAAGGTTAGGCTGCCTGAGCTAATGCTTATGCGAGTTGATAAAATGGCTATGGCAAATGGCGTAGAGGCTCGTGTTCCATTTTTAGATAATTCATTAGCTAATATTGCTTGGAATATTCCTATAACTCAAAAAAGGAATAGAAAAAGCATGAAATATATTTTAAAAAAATCTTTTGAAGATGATCTTGATAAGGAAATCTTATACGCGCCAAAGAAAGGTTTTAACGCTCCGGCAGAGGAATGGAGCGTCGAAGTAAAAGAGAAAATATTTTTAGAAATACAGAAATTTTGCAAAAGTTCAGGAAAGCTGAATTATTATGGTATCCAAGCTCTGTGCGAAAAAAAACCACGACATTTGTGGAGAATATATGTTCTCGCAAGATGGTATAACTCAACTTTTAATGATTCTAGCTAAACCCTATCGTGCTGCATATATAGAGAAAGAGCTGTGACTCAAGCTGGCGTACTATCAAAAATCACTGTTTTATGGTTTGGGGTTTTTTTTACTTTAAGTGCTGATGATCTTAAGACTCAGCTAGGAATGCTCTCGTTATCGCCTGCTGTTTTGCTTCCGGTTTTATGTCTAGCTGTTTTCCCCTCAGTTCGAAGAACATTTCTTAATGCACACCTATCTGATAGAAACTTTAGCTATACCTTATGGTGTACATGTGGTTTTTTGATATTAATGTTTATTCAAACTCTTTTGTCAGATTGGCTAATGCGTGCTACTGCAGAGGTTTTTAAAACAGTTTTATTCTTCCTGGTAACACATCTTTTCTTTTCAATTATTTCTAAAGAAAAGAATTTAACGCCAGCCATACGCCTTTCATTATGGACTACTGTCATATTTATACTGTATTTAGCATATTTATATTTATATCAATTTGGGGCACTATTTATTGGAAATGATCTGGATTCTGTGGACAGAAGTGGACGCAATCAATTAGTTTTATTTCTTTTCCTTAGTGTAATGATGTCTGCTGCTTTTATAGTCTCAACTCAAGATAGGTTTTCGAAATATATTGGATATATAGCTTTATTTTTATTTTTTCTAATTGGTGCTTTGACTGGCAGTCGCTTTGGTCTCGTTTTTCCAATTATTTTTTTAATTCCTATTGTTTTTTATTATATTTTTCCGAAAATACTTAATAAAAAGTTTCTATTAGGTGCAAGCTGCTTTATTGCAGTGACTATACCTATAGTGCTTTTATTATGGTTTAACCAGGTAATAAATATTCCTGATGGATACTTTATAAGTATTGAACGCCTCGCAGGAGCGGCACAGAGTCATGCTAATTCGGTGAGATTGTCGTTATTAAAAACCGGCTTTAATTGTTTTTCTGATAATAATATTTTGTTTGGACATGGTGTTAAAGATTATCTAACGTGTGTTTTGGACTCGCCTTTGCGAGTTGATCTTATTCTTCATAATGATCATTTATCATTGCTTAATAACGTAGGGATTATTGGTTATTTTCTATGGTTTTTTGCAATTGTAAGTTATTCAAAAGTGTTTTCGATTTCTAGGCGAAGTTATATTTTTGGATTTGGCGTACTTATTTATATGCTTGGGCTATTAGTTGTTGATGGATATAATTCGCCTATATTTGCGATTATATTAGCGTTATCTAGATGGGAATGGTTTAACAGGCGTGAAATCGCGAATCTGAAACCGATAGTTTAGGCTAGATAAATATGGCTAATAAAAACGGATCTATTGCTTTCTTATCTTCAAAGACTAATGACTGGATATTAAGGTACCTTGCAGAAGAATCATTTGAAGATGTATGGAACGGCAAGATTGCCTTTTATCAGGATGAAAAAAATATTTCTGATTATGATGTCGTTTTTATTTTGGGCTACATGAAAATTTTAGATAATAATTTTCTTGCTAAAAATAATTTAAACCTTGTAATTCATGAGAGTTCTCTTCCTTATGGGAAAGGGTTTTCTCCGGTTCAATGGCAAATTCTTGCTGGGTTAAATGAAATTGTGGTGACATTATTTGAGGCTTCAGATTCTGTTGATAGTGGAGATATTATTATTCAAGAAAAATTGAGTCTTGATGGATCAGAATTATATGAAGAAATTAGAGATAAACAGGCTGCTATCACAATTAAGATCATTAAGAGATTTATGCAAAGCTTTCCAAGCTTTACTAGAAAAAAACAATCAGGCGTAGAAACATTTTTTGCTAGAAGAAAACCCGAAGATAGCGAGTTATCTATTGATAAAACTATACGCGAACAATTTAACTTGATTCGCATTAGTAATAATGAGCAATGGCCGTCTTTTTTTTATCATCATAATACGAAATATCTTTTAAAAATTTATAAGGATGGTGATGAAAACTGATTTAGAATCTGTACTGAAAATTCTATTCTTGGCCCTAGGGCTTGTATGAATATTGTGACTATAGTTGTTCCTTGTAGGAATGAAATAGACTATATCTCTTCGTTTATAGACTCTATTCTTAGTCAGGATTATCCAAGAGATAAAATCGAAATTATTATAGCGGATGGAGTAAGCAATGATGGTACGCGCGAATTCCTGCTGTCGCTTGATGATGACAGAATTAAGATAGTTGATAATGTGGATCAGTATGTATCACAAGGACTAAATACGGCAATCAAAAGCGCTAGCGGTGATATTGTAATGCGTATGGACGTACATTGTATCTATCCAACAAGTTACGTATCTATATTATCTGCATATATATCCTCAAAAGAGGGGGTTGGTAATGTTGGGGTTTGTTGCGAAACTTTAGCAGGTGACTCTACTGCTATGGCAGAAGCTATTTCTTTAGTAGCTGCAAGTGTAGTAGGTGTTGGAAATAGTGCTTTTAGAACAGCAAAATTCGAAGGTGTTAAATGTGTTGATACGGTTCCATTTGGTTGTTGGAAGCGCAGTCTTTTTGATGATATTGGTTATTTCGATACTGAGTTAGCAAGAAATCAAGATGATGAATTTAATCAGAGGATTTTAAAAGCAGGATATGAGATACACCTTATCTCAAATATTGTCGTTAAATACTTCGCTAGAAAAAATGTTAGATCACATGCTAAAATGTTTTATCAATATGGTTTATTCAAGCCGTTAGCAAATAAAAAACTTCGTAAGCTAACAACCGCTAGACAACTTGCCCCACCAGCTCTTGTTCTCTATGTACTTACAGCGCTTTACTTGTTAGCAATAAATCCTTTTTTGGGGGGCGAGTTAATAGCCTTAATGATTGCGTCATATTTTAGTGCCTCATATATATCTTTACGAAAAGTTACATTTATAAAACGAGTATCCCTACTATTCCCGTTTATGTATGTGGCGATCGTTACTCATTTGTCTTACGGTCTAGGGTATTGGAGGGGCTTATTTTTTGTGCCAATTGATTCAACCACTCCAATGTCACGTTAGCGTAATTATTATTCTATGACAGTTTAAGTTAGGTAAAAAAGGGAGAGTTATGTGTTTAATAGATCTAAAAATTAGCATATATTTTTCTCAATTCAAGAAAAGAAAACATAAGGAATCAGTGTAAGTTTATAATTTAATAAAATATTAGTGATTTTTTGAAAAAACCAAAAAATTGAACGTACTATACTTGTAAATCCCTAATAATTTTGCCGTTAAAAGGCGGTATTTAGCTATGTGGAATATTCAGTTATTTAAAACAA
>MDSW01119090.1_pt1 | contig 48025 bp, 42 predicted proteins | sample 811171 | NCBI WGS metagenome assembly MDSW01 (sample SAMN05326641, study PRJNA326480) | marine metagenome | isolation source: seawater | place: Atlantic Ocean: North West | collected 2012
CGACTCAGAGAATACCGCATCCAGGAAGATTTCAGTTCTGATGGATAACAGGAGGCAGGTTGATTTCCACATACTGCTAATCATGGTCGGTCTCGGCATGAGCCTCATGGCAATGTCGACCAACCTCTTCATGCTGGTGGTGTGCATCGAGCTGGCTTCACTCTCCACCTACGTACTAGTCGCATTCCACAAAGAAGAGGAAGTCGGCGGGGAGGCCGGTGCGAAATACTTCATCGTGGGATCAGCCGCGTCAGCAGTCGGAATTTACGGAATGTCGCTCCTTTACCTGTGGGCGGGGGACCTAGCTCTCGACTCCCTAGCAACAAAATGGGCGGAAATGCAAGGACTCGATCCCTTCGCTGCTTTCGGCATAGGTCTGATGATGGTCGCATTTGGGTTCAAGGTAAGCGCAGCACCATTCCACCTCGCCGCACCCGATGCATATTCGGGGGCATCCTCCCCAATTTCCGGACTCCTTGCAACCGCGTCAAAGGCAATGGGTTTCGTTGCCCTGTTCAGGGTATTGGTGATGATCACAGCACCCGACTACGGAGAGGAGTCTTCCTGGTTCCTGATGTTGGCGATAATTGCGATTATTACGATGACATGGGGGAACCTAGCAGCACTAACTAGCGAGAATCCGAAGAGGATGCTAGCTTACTCAAGCGTAGCTCACGCGGGCTACATGCTCGCTGCTATCTCCGTGATAGGGAGTGGTCTCGCGGGTGAAGAAGGAACCAAGATGATCCTAATCGCGATAACCTTCCACCTTGCAGTTCTGGTTCTTTTCAAGCTGGGTGCATTCCTGGTACTGGCGCTTCTGGAGACAGGCGGAAGAGGGCATCGGATGGAGGACCTTCACGGCCTAGGCAGAAAGGAGCCGCTGATTGCAGGCTCGATGTTCCTATTCATGCTATCACTGGCTGGAGTCCCTCCTCTCTCCGGATTCCTGTCAAAGTTGCTGATGGTGAATGGAATCGTCTCATCTTCAGCCGATACTGGGAGCTCCTCGGCGACGGATGTCTACTCCTGGATGGATACAGTCGACCCCGTCTTCTGGCTAGCAGCAGCCATTGTAATCAATAGCGCCCTTTCCCTCTTCTACTACCTCAGACTGAGCTTGGTAATGTTCTTCGAGGAGCCCGAGAAATCCCCTAAGATCAAGTCTGCTTCATCCCTCAGAATGGCAATAATGGCCTGCTCAATACTGACGGTTCTGTGTGGCATAGGGCCAGTTAGCGAATGGCTGGTATCCCTAGTCAGCACTTCGATCGACTCCTTGATGGGGTGAGCTTTCAGGCTCAACTTCACATAGGGGACTCTCGACGGAGACCCAGTGGCACGCAGAGAGGAGAAGGTCGACTTCGAGCGCCTAGCACAACTGGAGTCGGGAAGCGGAGATCGAATCAGAGTCCCTCTGCCAAACAGGAAGGTGAACGAAATGTTTGCCATTGCTGATGAAATTCTTGGCGGTAGGAGGATAAGGGCCGTATGCGAAGACGGACTTAGTAGGATTTCTAGAATCCCCGGAAAGATGAGGAGGCGTCAATGGGTCAGAGAGGGTGACCTGATAGTAGTTCAGCCATGGGACTTCCAAGATGAGAAGGCCAACGTCTGCATGCGATATACGAAGACCCAATCCCTATACCTATCCAGGAAGGGAGTTCTGCCTGAGATAGTCGATCTGTTCGGACTGTCCTCGGACGATCAAATGGAACAATCCGCCGAAGAGCAAACCGAAACGGTGGAGCCTTCCGAGGGGGAAACCCCTGAGCCAGTCGCAGAAGAGAAGCAGGAAACAGTAGAGGCAGCTTCACAAGATGACGATATCGACTCGTTCTTCGGGTGAGATAATGTCTAACGAGGAATCCTGGGAAGAGGAAGATCCCGATGCTCTGATGAGAGCGCAGACAAAGCATGACTGGATGACAGAACCCAGATTCAAGAAAATCTTCAATGAGATCGAGGACGGACTTCAGGGAGTCCTCGGCAAGGGGCCATTTGAATGGGTAGACAGGAGGGTCTTCGATGCGGTCTTCGACCGCTCCACATTGCTATCCATTCACAAGCTAATGGAGAAGGGAGAGATTGACACAGTAAACTATCCGATAGCTAGGGGAAAGGAGGCCCATGTTTTCCACGCATCCTCAATCAACGGTCCAGTCGCAGTCAAAATTTTTCATACCACCAATGCTGTATTCAAGGGACTAGCGAAGTACATCGACGGAGATCCGAGATTCGAAGGACTCTCGGGGAGGCACAGGCAATTGGTCAATATCTGGGTCAAGAAGGAATTCAGAAACCTACGAAGACTCAGAAAGCATGGAATCAGGGTACCTAGGCCAATTTCTTATCATAAAAATGTACTAATTATGGATCTAATAGGGGATTCTGAGGCGAGTCCAAGGTTACGCGACGTGATTATCGATGAGCCATACGAAGTCTTCCTCGATCTTCTGGAAATGGTAGCGGTCTCTTGGCAGAAGGCAAACCTCGTTCATGCGGACTTGAGCGAGTACAACATTCTGTGGAATGAGGGAGAGCCTTGGTTGATTGACGTGGGCCAGGGGGTGACCCACCAGCACCCGCATGCAGAGGAGTTCTTGGTGAGAGACGTAACAAGGCTGGTCAAATGGATAAACAAGCAAGGTTTTGAGGCTGATTTGGCCGATAGCATGCTTAGGGTACTGGATGAACCCGTTCCCGAACTGCCCGAGCTTCCGGGCGGGGATTAAAACTGGGAGGCTGGTCGGCCGCAGCCGTGGAGACCATCGTACGCATACCCAAAGACCGGATTGCCGTGCTGATAGGCAAGGGTGGATCAACTAGGAAGATGCTGGAGGAGGCATGTGGGGGGGAATTGGAGATAGACTCTCAAACAGGTGAAGTAAGCATCTCATGGGAGGACCAGGAAATAGACCCAATTCTCAAGATGAAGACTCCAGATGTGATATTGTCCATAGGTAGAGGTCTGGCTCCCTCAAGAGCCATTCAACTTCTCGAAGACGAGGTCCATCTGCACATGTTCGATATCAGAGAGTGGGTAGGCAGGCAGCCAAACCAAATCCGTAGGATGAGGAGTCGTCTGATCGGTAGAAACGGAATGATTCGTAGCAGAATCGAAGACTTGACTGGAACTGAAATCGCAATCTATGGATCAACAGTCATCGTAATTGGGGACGATATGGGGCTGGAGATTGCAAAGCCGGCAATAGAGTCCATACTCAGAGGCTCTGAACACGGAAATGTACTCCATGGCCTCGAGAAGGATAGGAAGAGGCAAAGGATGAGATCTAGGAGCCTGGAGTCATATGAAGAAAGGAGAGAAGAAGCAGGAGGTGCCTTCGAAACCCTGGTCCCAGGACTGTCTGCAGCTAGGAAGAGGAGAGAGAGGAGGCTGAAGGACTCCCAGGTAGAACCTGAGGACGAATCTGCGGTCGAAGAAATGCTGGAGCTCTCTGAAGACGAGGAAATCATCTACGAAGAGGAATGAATACATCCGCCATACCTAAGGCCGGGAGTCCTCTGGTAGCCCTATGGGCGACTCATGGGAAGAGTTGTACAATTATGAAAAGTGGTCGATTCAAGCATTGATTGGTATTTCAGCCCTCTTTTTCTCAGCATTAGCCCTGGGCTCCCTGGACATTGAAAATCCACTGACAAGCATGGTCATGGAATTCTACATCGACCCTGTTCTCGACGACGCAGGAAGCGATGCAGGATATAATGAAGTTAACACCATCACGTATGCGGTGGTCCTCGCTCTTTTCGTAGCTGCATTGAGTGCATGGCTTAGATTCCTAGGGATAGATGCGAGCGAGGCTACAATACTTGCACTCTTGCCCTATGTCCTGTGGGCGTCACTGGGAGAAGTCGCCGAGGATGCAGAGATGTTCGATTCGACTCTGACGGCATTCTTCGTGAGTCCTGGCATACACTTCCAGACGGCCCTCTGGGTTGTCATTGCAGGAGCCTTCGGTTATTCGATATCACGTAGGGAAATGCATCCAGAACACAAAGACAACTCTGTAGAGGTGGTATCTTCAATACTCATATTGGCCCAATTCGTCCTCTACGGCTCCTCTATTTCCAATAGCGAAGTAGTTGCAGGGGGAATAGACCTCTCCCCTTTCGCTGTCATAGGGATCTCAGCAATCTTCACACCGTGGTTCTTCAGGGGTTCAACGATATATTTCTCCCATGTTCAGAGAGTCGTATACTTCGTGGGGCTAGGGGGGTCGATGATATTCTTCGGCGCACTCTCGTCTTATGCAGCTAGTGTACCAGAAGACCAGCTCATCCTCTGGCCCCTGCTAGTCGTAATAGGGGTGCCAGTCATGATATGTATCACGATGTACTCTTGGGGTTCAGAGGCAGCATCCGCTCTTTCTTCCCATGGGCTAGTGGCCGGGATACTCCCTCCTGGAATGACAGAGGATGACTACCAAATGCTCCCAGAATCTTCTTCGGAGAAGGAGATACTTGAGAAGCACAGGAAGTCCGCTGCGATGGCTTATCCAGTAGTTTTCCTAGCTGTTTCAGGACAGGTCCTTGATGGTCTGGCAACATGGATAGGTATCGAATACTTCGGGTACCAGGAGAAGCATCTTGTATCCGCTGAGATAATCGAAATAGCAAACTCTGCCTTTGGGTTCACACTGATCAAAGCCGGCCTCGGGGTTGTGATATGGTACTTCTTTGCTGTAGCCAACTTCGAACACAGAGAAAGGCATCTCAGACTACTAGTCGGATTGATGATGCTCGTGGTTGGAATGGCACCCGGCCTTCGAGACGTCGGCAGACTGGTGATTGGGGTCTGAAGTCCGATATCTATGATATCGGCCCCATTCAATTGAAGTCCAACACACCCTCTGCGTGCCGAGAGAAATGGACCGGCTGCCAACAAGAGTCGACTTGGGAAGCGACGAATTCGCTTCCAGGAAGGCCCACAACACCGACCTCTTGGAAGAACTAAGGGACAAGATAGAGGAGGCCAAAGGAGGTGGTGGCGGAAAGTACGTTGAGAGGCATAGGCAAAGGGGGAAGAAGATGGCCAGAGAGAGGATTTCCGAAATTTGTGATCCCGGGGCACCTTTCTTGGAGCTCTCCAGTCTTGCAGCGTTTGGAATGTATGATGGGAGAGCACACTCTGCTGGGGTTGTCACCGGGATAGGAACAGTCCATGGCAAGGAATGCGTATTTGTTGCCAATGATGCAACTGTAAAGGGCGGCTCTTACTATCCGATGACGGTCAAGATGCACGTGAGGGCACAAGAGATTGCTGAGTCCAACAACCTGCCATGCATCTACCTGGTTGACTCAGGAGGAGCCTTCCTCCCACTACAGGACCAAGTTTTCCCAGACAAGGGGCACTTCGGCAGGATTTTCAGAAATCAGGCAATCCTGTCAAGCAAGGGAATACCTCAGGTCGCAGCCGTTCTCGGATCATGTACTGCCGGAGGGGCGTATATCCCGGCAATGAGTGATGAGTCTATCATAGTCAAAGACAACGGGACCATTTTCCTCGCCGGGCCACCTCTGGTGAAAGCAGCCACCGGGGAGGAGGTGAGTGCCCAAGATCTAGGGGGTGCGGATGTCCACACCAGGGAATCAGGAGTTGCTGACCACTTTGCCGATGATGAGCCACAGGCTCTAGACATGATTCGTAACATCGTGGAGAATCTGAACATAGAACCAAAGCACCGACTTGACGTACAGGCAGTGGAAGAGCCAGCCCACGATCCGAATGATTTGATGGGGATCGTACCGACAGACAACAGGACCCCGTATGACGTAAGAGAGGTGATCTCAAGGATCGTTGACGGTAGCAGATTCCACGAATTCAAAGAGAGATACGGGAACTCCCTAGTCTGTGGATTCGCTAGGATCCATGGATATCCAGTGGGCATCGTAGCCAACAATGGGATATTATTCTCCGAGTCTTCACTGAAAGGGGCACACTTCGTCGAACTATGCGGGCAAAGGGGAATACCCCTGGTTTTCCTGCAGAACATCATGGGATTCATGGTCGGTAGAGATGCTGAGGCCGGAGGGATAGCCAAGGATGGGGCTAAGCTAGTTACAGCTGTATCTTGCGTCCCCGTGCCAAAATTCACAGTAATCATCGGAGGCTCACATGGTGCCGGAAACTACGGAATGTGTGGCAGGGCCTATGATCCTAGATTCCTATTTATGTGGCCAAACGCTAGGATTTCAGTAATGGGCGGAGAGCAAGCAGCAAGCGTCCTCTCAACCGTTGGTAGCGCCGATCCAGATGAGATTAGGGCCAAATACGAGAGTGAGAGCAATCCATACTACTCAACTGCTAGGTTATGGGACGATGGAGTGATTGACCCTAGGGACACCAGAGATATACTGGGCCTATGCATTTCTGCTAGCCTTAACGCACCGATGCCGGATCAGAATTACGGAGTATTCAGGATGTGATAAGATGGATGCCAGAATGACAGACGACTTCCCAGGGACTGATCTTTGCAAGCTATCCGTAGATGGGTGCGTAGCCAATGTCACAATGGCTAGGAGCGAAGTCTACAATGCGCTGAACACTCAGCTTATCTCAGAGTTAATTGAGATAATTGAGTGGACTACCCAGAGGTCCGTAGGCGCCACTAAGTCACTGAACGACCCATCTGGAAATCCATATCTCAGGGTCGTCGTACTAGGGAGCGAAGGAAGGCACTTCTGCGCTGGTGCAGACATCAATATGATGAGAGACGCAGGAGCCGCCACTCCAGAAGAGAATAGAAGAGACTCAGAGCGTTTGGACCGACTATTCAACTCTCTATGGTCGCACCCCTGCTTCACAATCGGACGTGTTCAGGGAGTAGCACTGGGAGGGGGTGCCGGTTTGGTTGCGTGCTTGGACCACGTCATAGCCGAGCCAAGCACTAGGATCGCTCTATCTGAGGGAAAGTTGGGCATTCTTCCAGCGGTCATCGGACCATATGTATACAGGAAAATCGGCAGCGCGCAGTTTCGTAGGCTTTCCATGTTGGCGAGCAGAGTTGGTTCAGAGGAGGCTTTGAGGATTGGCTGGGTGAATGAGATCGCAGAGTCACCTGACTCATTTGCAGACTCGGTATCTTCCGTAATCTCAGACTTACTAAGTACGGGCCCCATGGCTGTCTCGGAATCAAAGAAGCTAACCATGGAGTTCGATCGGTGGACTGGCTCAGATGAAGAACTTCGTATCTGGACCATGGACAAGACTAGCGAGATGAGGGGGTCCTTGGAGGGGCAAGAGGGGCTTTCCGCATTCCTTGACCGAAGGCTTCCAAATTGGTCCCCTAATGACGAGGATTGAGGTCTGCAGATGTTTCCAGAGTGGATGCAGGGTGCACCCAACCGATTTGATACTGTGTTGGTCGCCAACAGGGGCGAGATAGCAGTAAGGGTACTGAGAGCAGTAAAGGAGGCAGGACTGAGGGCTATCGCGGTATACTCGAAACCAGATTCAGAGTCCCTGCACGTAGAGATTGCAGATGAGGCAATCCTACTCCCAGATGGACCGCTTTCTGAAAACTACCTCAATCAGGAAGCGATTATCGAAGCCGCTAGATCTTCCGGGGCCGGTGCCATACATCCGGGTTACGGCTTTCTTTCGGAGAGGGCCGATTTCGCTAGAGCCGTATCCGACAGCGAAATCGTTTGGATTGGCCCTAGAGCTGAATCAATAGAAGTGATGGGAGACAAGATTTCGGCCAGATCGAGAATGATATCCTCCGGCGTACCAGTAATACCTGGCGATGAAGTATCCATACCTGAAGATGGGGCTCACCTTGGCCCTCTTGCTGTAGCTGCTGCAAAGGTGGGCTACCCGCTATTGCTGAAGGCAAGTGCCGGAGGCGGTGGAAAGGGTATGAGGGTGGTTCGTGAGCCAAAGATGCTCAGGACTGAGTACGAGGCTGCTGCGAGGGAGGCCACCGCGGCATTCGGAGATGGCACCGTGTACGTGGAAAGGCTACTGACCGGGGCAAGACATGTGGAAATACAGGTTCTAGCCGACACCCATGGAAATTGCATCCATCTTAACGAGAGGGACTGCTCTCTCCAGAGAAGGCATCAGAAGGTAATCGAAGAGGCCCCCTCTCCTGCGGTCAGTGAGTCAGTAAGGAGCTCCATGGGTGATGCCGCTGTTTTAGCAGCCAAGGCGGTAAATTACGTTGGGGCAGGAACCGTGGAGTTCCTCCTATCCAGCAATGGAGAGTTCTTTTTCCTGGAGATGAATACCCGACTCCAGGTCGAACACCCGGTAACTGAGATGATCACTGGAGTTGATTTGGTACAGAAGCAGCTGGAGATTGCTTCTGGGCTGGAAATGGGCATTTCCCAAGACCAAGTCACAATATCTGGTCATGCAATAGAAGCTAGGATTTACGCAGAAGATGCCACCAGGGGATTCCTCCCGGCAATCGGTACGCTCTCAACATGGGTTGCTCCCTCCGGACCTGGGATAAGGGTAGACTCGGGCGTCAGACAGGGCGATGAGGTAACGGTAAATTTCGACCCCATGTTGGCCAAGCTAGTGGTCCATGCCCCGACTAGGAAGGCGGCAATCAGGAGACTCGACTCGGCATTGTCAAATTTCGTAGCGCTGGGCGTTGTAACGAACATCAGCTTCCTCCGAAACGCAGCCTCGCACTCAGCATTCCTGTCTGGAAATATCACCACCGATTTATTGGACTCGTCCGATATTTCAGAATTCAGCGACCCAGAGCCTCCTGCGAAGACACTTGTTTCCATTGCAGAGGCAGCACTCAGGATGGGGCTTGACAAGATACACTCCGGAGTTGCTGGGAATCCTGTAGACGAGCATACCGGACACTCGGGTGATCCGTTTAGGACTCTCTCAAGGAGCTACCCCTAGGTGATATTATGGAATGGTCAATTGGGGATGAATCAGAGAGATACTCGGTGGTAATGTCAAACGAGGGTGAGGTCATGTCACTTTCTAACATAACAATGGATGGACAGGAAATCGAACTCCCTAATCTGCAAGTCTCTTCCGATGCCTCTTCAGGTAGGCTGATCGTGGAAATAGAGGGAATCCCAAAATTCGCCCATGTTGCAAGGGTGGGTGATGACTGGTGGATACATCTTGATGGAAGGGCCCATGTTGTGAAGGGTTATGAGAAAGGGAGTCAGAAGGGACAGGACTCCGACTCCGGACTCACGGCGCCAATGCCAGGAACTATCCTAGAAGTATTGGTCAAGAAAGGCCAGAGGGTCCGCGAGGGACAGACCCTTATGGTGATGGAGGCCATGAAGATGGAGCACAAGATACAGGCTCCCAGCAATGGCGAGGTATCTCTGATTCACTTCCAAGAGGGCGACAGAGTGGATATGGGCTCCTCCTTGATCGAACTAGCGGACTAATTCCGGGTCCGGGTTAATATCACCCCCCCTCCTCCGTAAAACGTGGATGAGGCTGGAATCGTAATTGCCGCATTCATGGGAATCAGCCTTGCCGCTGCCTCCGGATTCAGGGTTTTCCTGCCTCCCTTCCTCATGTCACTGGCAGTGAAGGTCAGTCTAATCGATATCGACCTCGTCGGCTCGCAATTCGAATTCTTCACCTCCACGCCCGCTATCATCATCCTCGGAATAGCCACAGTGGCAGAGTTCGCAGCATACTACACCCCCTGGATAGACAATATCCTAGACACAATAGCCACTCCCGCCGCGGTCCTCGCTGGGATAGGGGTCACTGCGATCTCCCTCGAGGGCAGTGAGCCGATTGTCCAGTGGGCAATCGCAGTAATCGCAGGAGGGGGAATGTCCGCCACCATACAGACAGCCACGGTCGCAACCCGTGGAATCAGCTCCACCTTCACATTGGGAGTCGCCAATCCAGTAGTCGCTACGAGTGAGAACATCGCCAGTGTGGCACTTACCATTATAGCAATCTTGTTCCCAATCCTCGCAATTGTATTCGCAGTGCTACTCGCTTCGCTACTCATAAGCAGAAGAATCAACAAGAATCGGGAAAAGACGGCAACGGATTAGAACCCCTACCTGCCCCAGAGTTCAATGGCACGCGGAGTCAGGGCCCAGCCTCCGATCAAGGAGGAGAAGCTCAGAATAGGGTCACCGAAGAAGGTCGCCGCCGGTTTTACTGGCGTTCAGAAGTCATTCGCCATAGGGCTAAGTGAAGCTGGTCTGATGCGCACCATCAAGACAATGAGGACAGTAAACAAGTTCGATGGTTACGACTGTCCGGGCTGTGCATGGCCCGATCCGGATGATCACAGGAGCGGCTTCGAGTTCTGCGAGAACGGAGCGAAGGCTTTCGCTACCGAGGCTACTAAGAAGAGAGCAACTCCAGAGCTGATAGGCAGCAAGACAGTTAGCCAACTCTCGGAAATGAGTGACATGGAACTGGACAAGCTAGGAAGAATAACCCACCCAATGATCCTCAGAGAGGATTCGGATCGGTATGAAGAGATTGATTGGGATGACGCCTTTTCTATCATCTCTGAAGCCAGACAAGAACTCAATGACCCCCGAGAAGCAGTTCTGTACACCAGTGGGAGAACTTCCAATGAAGCGGCTTTTCTCTGGGGTACACTAGCCCGACAGTTCGGGACAAACAATCTCCCTGACTGCAGCAATATGTGCCACGAATCAAGCGGGCACGCCTTAGGCGGTTCAATAGGAATAGGAAAGGGAACCGTCAAACTCTCATGCTTCGATGAGGCAGATCTGATTCTAGTAATCGGACAGAATCCGGGTACTAATCACCCTAGAATGCTCACAGCATTGTCTAACTGTAAGAAGAATGGAGGCTCGGTAATCAGTATCAACCCACTAGAAGAGACAGCGATGAAGAAGTTCAAGCACCCTCAGAATCCATTACAGATGCTCGGTACTGGGACTCAGATCGCAGATGAGCACCTCCCGGTCAGGATAGGAGGGGATGCCGCATTGCTACAGGGATTTGCAAAGGTGATGCTTGAGAGAGGGAATGTCGATCGAAGCTTCGTAGAGGAGCACACCATCGGATTCGAGGACTGGAAGAAGCATATCGAAAACGCCGATTGGGAAGAGATAGTTTCCCAGTCAGGGATTGGCAAGGAGAGAATAGAGCACATCGGAAGAAATGTATCCAAGTCAAAGAGGATGATAGTTTGCTGGGCCATGGGCCTAACACAGCACAAGAACAGCGTCGCAGTAATTCAGGAGATAGCGAACCTCCTTCTCGCCGGCGGACACTTCGGTAAGCCAGGGGCAGGTGCCTGCCCAGTTAGAGGCCACTCCAATGTACAAGGAGACCGCACTGTCGGGATAAATCACCATCCGAGCGAGGACTTCCTCTCCGCATGCGAGAAAGAAACTGGAATCGAGATGCCGAGGGAAAGAGGGTATGACGCCGTCGAGTTCATCCAAGCCGCGCTGGAGGACAGAGTCAGGCTGTACATGTCGATGGGCGGAAACTTGGTCTCCGCCATGTCGGATACAGAGAGGGTAGCCGAGGCAATCGGTAATATCGACCTAAGCGTGCAGATTTCAACCAAGATGAACAGGTCCCACTTAGTCACAGGGAGAACCGCACTGATATTGCCCTGCCTTGGAAGGACGGAGAAGGACCCATCCGGATTCGTCACCGTCGAGAACTCGATGGGAATGGTCCACTCCAGCACCGGTTCGATTGAACCAGCTTCGCACATGCTCCTTTCGGAACCCGAGATAGTACGGAGGATAGGCTCCGCATGCTTCCCCGAAGGGCCCTTCGACTGGCAGTCCCTGTCTGACCACGACTCAGTAAGGGAGCTGATTTCGAGATGCATCCCAGGATTCGAGGATTACAACACTAGGTCGAGGGAGAAGGGAGGCTTCTACCTCCCCAATGGCCCGAGAGACGGACCGGAATGGGATACCACATCCGGAAAGGCGCACTTCTTCTGCCACGACCTACCTGAGAGGGAGATTGACGAAGGAAGGTTCGTCCTCATGACCGTCCGGAGCCACGACCAGTACAACACCACCATCTACGGGATGGACGACAGGTACAGGGGGATATACAACGCCAGGAGGATCGTGATGATGAACGAGGTCGACATGTCCCAGATGGGCGTCACAGGAGGTGACGAGGTAGACATAACGAGCCACTGGGGGGACAGAGAGATCCACTCGGAGAGGTGGAAGGTAGTGCCGTACGACATCCCCCGGGGGAATCTGTGCTCGTACTTCCCCGAGGCCAACGTCCTAGTGCCTCTGGAGAGTACGGCGGAGGGGAGCAATACGCCGACGTCCAAGTGGATCGAGGTCTCTTTGTCGCCCAGTTCAGGATCCTAGTGGCTGGAGGGCATCCTGCCCTCCCATGTACGGCCTTAGCACGTCAGGGATGGATACCCTGCCGTCTTCAAGCTGATTCTGCTCCAGTATGGCCACCAGCGCCCTGCTAGTCGCTACTGCTGTGGAATTGAGCGTGTGCACGGCCTCGTTCCCGTCTGTGGTCCTGTACCTCATCCTGAGCCTGTTCGCCTGGTAGTCGGTGCAGTTCGAGCAGGAAACGACCTCCTTGTACGCATCAGCACCTGGTAGCCAAGCCTCCAAATCGTACTTCTTCGCAGCAACTGTCCCCATGTCACCCGTGCAGATATTGACTACCCTGTAATGCAGCCCTAGGCTGTCCCATAGGCCCACCGCGTTATCCAGGAGCTCCTCGTGATGCGACCAGGAGTCATCCGGGTGGCATATCACTATCTGCTCCACCTTGGTGAATTGGTGCACTCTCCAGATCCCCCTGTCCGACAGTCCGTGAGCGCCTACCTCGCGCCTGAAGCACTGCGACACTCCGACCATCTTTATCGGAAGTTCCGAGGGCTCGATTATCTCGTCCATCCTCATCGCTGTTAGCGGGTGCTCGCTAGTCGCGATCAGGTAGTACTTGTCCGGCTCTATGCCATACATCACCGTCTCGAAGTCAGATAGGTCGGTGACTCCCTCGTAGGCCGCCCTGTTCATCATCAATGGCGGCTGAACCAAAGTGTACCCCTTGTTGATTAGGAAATCGGAGGAGTACTGTTGGAGGGCCATCTCCATCCTAGCTAGGTCCCCCTGCATGAAGTAGAATCGGCTGCCTGCGACCTTCGCCCCTCTTGCTTGATCCACCCAGCCATTCATCTCTATCAGGTCATTGTGGTTACGGGGCTCGAAACCCAGCTCCGCCTTATCTCCGTGTAGACTGTGGAGGGTGTTCTTCTGATCGTCCTCACCGACCGGGACGTCCGGGTGTAGGATGTTGGGTACTTTCATCCTAAGGGAGTCCCTCTTCTCGAGGCACTCGTCAGCATAGGCCCCCAAGTCCGAGATTTTGTTCCCGAGATCGGCAACCTCCGCAATAATCGACTCAGCAGCGGTAGAATCGCCCGCCTTCTTCGCCTCTGCAATCCCCTTCGCCGCCGCATTCCTCTCTCTCCTGATCTGATCGGCATCATACTGTGCCTTGCGCCACTCCTCGTCCAACCTGATGATCTCGTCTATTGCGTCATGAGGAACACCCCTTCTATCGTGATCAGCCCGAATAAGGTCCGATTGATCACGGAACATGGCGATGTCCAGCATGGCTATCGAGCCCGAGGGCAGGATTGCTCACTTTCAAGGAATCGGGAGAAATCGGTCACAGGAAGGTGATGTCCTGCCATAACTGGTCTATTCCGAGGGCGAAGTAGCCAGAAACGAGGTAGCCGAGAATTGAGCCCCCATTTAGGAGCGGGAGGCCCGCTTGCGGCTTCCCCCTTGCCACCTGCGTCATCAGGGCAAGGTAACCCATCAGGCCGCCCACCAAAGTTCCAAGGCCGACGGCCAGAGGGCCAGTGTACATCGTTCCGAAGACATATGTCAATTCACTACCAGTCTCCGGAAGGAAGGAGACGGAGGATATTACCAACATGCCTGGGAATATGACGTCCCCAAGTCCCATGAAAAGGGCCTCCCTGCCCTTCGGCTTGTCCTTCCCAACGGCTACATTCGGAACAGGGTCATCCCAGTCCATTGGTGAGTTTTCAGGGGGGTCATCCCTCATCACCCTGTCTCCCTCGTCAAGGAACGAGTAGTCAGAGCTCTTCGGTGCAACAAGTAGAACGGGTAATTTCAGATCAATCATCGTATCCGCCAATTCGAGCATATGCTTACTTCCATTCACCGCCCAGTGATCGTAAATCGCAGCTGCAATCATGAATAGAATGATGAGAACAGGGACGAATGAGACTCCGATCATCGTTACAACCCCGGCACCGACCATGATGCCTACGCCATTGACAACGTACCACTCCGGGAAAATATGTAGAAGCCAAATAGCTCCAACAGAAAATAACAATGTCAGAACTAAGAAGAATGGACTGCCAAAGAGCATTATGTGAATCAGGACCACTCCGAAAAGGAAAGCAGTACCAATTGAAAACTTCTTTTCCGGGTATCTGTATAGTGAGAAGAAAAGAGATGCGTATGTTATTCCCACGACAGTAATTACTGGATTAATTTCAATCATTCCAGTGTATATCATCCCCAATGCCACATATGGCTGAATTGCGTAGAACATACTCATCCAAAGAGCGAATAGAACTACTCCCTTGATCAACGCATCCAAACCCCTTCTGGCAAGCCAGATAATCGCTACCGTGAAAATTCCAATCATCAATAATTCCAGAGCAATGAACGCCGATTTAGAGGCCCCCTCTTCACCAAAGGCTCTGGCTTCGGGAACATCATAGATTGGTTGAATGCTCAGACCAATGAGAATCGTGGAGACAAACATGAATGCCATGCCCATCATTGAGGTCCACTGGTCCTTCATCGCATCCAGTATACTCGCCTGCTCGCCCCCTGCCATGTATGCACGAACTTCAAGGGCCATATCACCTTGACCCGTTCACGCCCATGCGACAGGGAGAGAGGTTAGATCGGATGAGCGAGAGGGACTGGCTCGATGAGAGACTCTCCATGGGGGTTAAATTGGGGCTCGATAACTGTAGAGAAATACTGAGCAGGATGGGGGACCCGCATCTAGAATTCCCATCCATTCACGTTGCTGGTACCAACGGCAAGGGGTCCCTATGCGTCAAACTCTCCGCGGCCTCATCCTCAAGTGGCAATATCACCGGCCTGTTCACCTCCCCTCACTTGGTAACAGTCGAGGAAAGGATCAGGATAGACGGAAGACCAGTCTCCCCCGTTCTTTTCGACGATCTTTTGGAAATGGTCAGGCAGGCATCAGAGGAGAGTCCTGCCATCTCCCCGACTTACTTTGAAACAACCTTCCTAGTCGCTATGCTCGCATTCAGCATCTCGGGAGTCGATCGAGCAATTATTGAGACGGGAATGGGAGGGAGGCTAGACGCAACTAGATTAGTCGATGCAGATTTATGCATGTTGACCACTATTTCGATGGACCATTCAGAGTTTCTCGGACCAACCCTCGAGGAGATAGCAACCGAGAAGGCCGCCATTCACCGACCTGGAATCAAAATGATCGCACTTCAGCAGACGGACCCAGGAGTCATCGGGGTAATCGAAGAAATCGGGGGCGAAGATCTCCTTTGGTGGCCCTACATTCAGGCCTCCTCCAATAAGTGGGAATCCTACGACCCGCTGGTTGAGGCGGTATCCGAGTTCCTCGGATGGAAACCCCGTGACACAGAATGCGTTTGGCCAGGGAGGTCCCCAAACTTCGGTGAAGACTGGGCCGAGGGAGTGACAACGAGACTGAGCGCAGCACACAATGCGGAAAGCTTGGAAAGCGATCTCAACGAGATTGAGGTTCCTACTGTGGTACTCTTCGGAATGAGTAAGAAGGCCGACCTTAGGAAGTCACTCGATCCATTTATGGCGGAGATTTCCATGGACCACATTTTCCCAAAGGTGGTGTTCACAGAGCCAATCAGCGGAAGGAATCCGGCAGTAACCGTAGAGGAACTCTCTGAAATCATGGAGGATTATGGAATCGGATATGTTCCCTCCAAGGTCGAGAAAGATCCGCTAAAGGCGTTTGAAATTGCAGGATCAATGGCGAGGGAATTAGATGCGGATTTGTTAGTCATAGGTAGTGTGTATCTCGTCGGAGACCTACTCAAATATATGGTCGAAAGAGACGAACTCAATCTATGGGAAGTTCTTACCGCCCACTAAGAACCCAAGTATGATGACTATCTGTGAGATGCGTATCGCATGCCGCCAAGAGATGAGGACAAGCCTGAGATTACCGTGGTAGTAGAGTCCCGGGATACCGCTTCCAAGGTCATCATGCTTGCATTGGTCATAGTTTTGTCCGGGGTCCTGGTGGCTCTTCTGACAACTGAGGCGGGCGAGGGGATTCTGGCAAAAAGCGGCATCAGCTCGGGCAATTGCGGTGATGGCATAGACAATGACAAGGGAGGGCAGGCTGATGAGGATGATCCAGATTGCTACAACAATCCCGAGGTATGGGAGGGCTATGACGAGAACCGCTCCGAGGCGAACCGAGATAACGACCCACCATCTGGGGCAGAGGGGGCATAACCATGAGTGACAAGTGGGACAATCGATTCATCGAGCTAGCCAAGCACATCTCCACATGGAGCAAGGACCCCTCGACCAAAGTTGGATGCGTGGTTGTTGGAGAGGATAGGGAAATCAGGTCAACTGGATTCAATGGATTCCCTAGGGGGATAGAGGACGACTCAGAGAGGCTCTCGGACCGCTCTCAGAAGTACCCCTTAATCTGCCACGCAGAGGAGAATGCGATCATGCATGCAGCTAGGACAGGAGTCTCACTCAAGGGAAATACGGCGTATGTAACGTGGCCCCCATGTTCCAGGTGCACCAGGTCGCTAATCCAGGCTGGTATCGAGGAGGTCGTCTTCCCTGCGGACCTCAGTATTCCAGAGAGGTGGAATGAGGATTTCGATATTGCAATGTCAATGATGAAAGAGGCCGGAGTCCGAGTTCGCCAAATCTGATAGAATCCTAATCGACGGCAGTTCTCTAGATCGAGGGTAATTTTCCGCCTATCATGATTTCATTTTTTTCCAGAGCCAAGTCAACGGCATGAGAATGAAAAAGAAAACGAATATGTTCAGTATGAATGCACTCACCATTCCTTCCGAACTAAGATTTGCCCAGTCCCAGTACCATATCATGAAACCCGCCATGAACAATATTAGCAGGCCCACAACGGTAAAACGCCTCACAGGAGAAGCACCCTCGCTCCATTTTGCCATCCCAATGAGCATCTTCTCCAGCATGTCATCACATCTGGGAGAGAATCTCAAGAAGCTCCTCAAGATCGGAGTAAAGTCCACCTAAGTCGCCCTCATTGACCAGAACAAGATCTGCCAGAGCAGCGGTAGCGTCGAGCGCTTGGCCGGATTCATCTTTGGCAACTACCTCCGCCTCTTCATTGGCGAAGAAGGTCTCTTTGTCAGAAATATCACCAGCCCTTGCACGTGACTTTGCTCGTTGCCAGCGTGCTTCCCTGCCCGCGCGAACCTCGATTAGAATGAAATCCTCACGTTCCCGCAGGGCTTCGACTTCGCCAGGTGTCCGTATCGAATCGATAACAGCATCCTCTCCCTCTAACCTCACTAGTAACATTTCAGCAAGGATGCCAGCACCACCGATTCGACGTAATTCATTACCGGCCTCAATCAGGTTCTCTCGAGTCTCCTCTATTCCTTTCTCTTTTAGATGAGCACGTATCGAATCCGAGCACGATTCGCTTACCATCCCCTTGGAGACGAACCAATCAACAACGGTAGATTTTCCAGAGGCGTTTCGCCCAGTCAATCCGATGAGCACGTACTGACGCGCGGGCATCCCGGGCATAGGGGTTTCTAGGCCCAGAATCGCCTTGTCCTAGCATATTGCAACTCAGCGTTGTGAATCGCTCGAAGCAGTCTGACCCTGTCTCCGGGCGGTCCTCGAAGCAGTCTTGTCGCAGTATCCTCCCCAACTCCCCTTCCCATCAGGCAGAGAACAGCATCTTGTCCATGGGTCCTGAGAAGCTCTGCGTTCCTCTGCATCCGACCACTGATCTTCGGATCATCACTTGCAACCCACTCTGCGAGCATGGACTCCATTCTCTCCGGGGCGCAGGCCTGCATGGTTCCACCGCATGACGAACACGGCCCAATTTTGCTCATACGCTCAACCCTTCTCCTTGTCTTGCCCTCACAGTTCAGACAAATTAGAACAGTTCTTTCATTCAGCAGGCGGGTCTCGAGTCGTTCCCTGATCTCAGCATCACTCCATGCAGGGAGCAACAGATCCCTCTCAGCCCTCGGTGAGATTCCCAACCTACCCGCTGGAGTGTGGTGAATGGATATCGTCCCATTCTGTAAGCCTCTTAGCAAGTCTTGGGTAGAGTCGATGTCCATCCTCTCGTGGAATAATTTGTCCAGAGCTTCCTCAATCACGGGAGTTCCCCTGTATCGGCCCATCAAGCCTTCTAGATTCACCTTCCTTGGGTCTACTCCCTTTTTCAGAACCCCCATCCTCCTAGCAACCTGAACCACCCTCCACCTCACTGCCCGGCCATTTGGTATGGTCATCCTCATTATCGAAGGAAGCGCCTCTGCAGTAGTTCCTGTGAGCCACTCAATCACATCGCCTGGGCCTACTCCTGGAACCTGGAGGGAAATTCTGTACGGGTCAATGACGGCTCTTCCCATTCTTCCCTCATTCAGCGACCCCATTGCCTGTAGAAAATGCGCTAGAGTCTCATTCACTCTCGATCCATGGCAGGTGTTCAGGATCACAGCCCCATCCCTTTCCGAGACAGTCATGGTCCTGTTATCGGGAAGAACACCAGAGGAATCCATATGCTCAGCAACGCACCCCAGAAGTGCCTCCCTCGCATCATCAGATAGGGGATACTGATCCAGAGCGAGTATTCCTTCGTCATCTTCCACTGCTCCCATTGCGATTGCGGCACTCCGCCTTAGTTTTCCAACCTCAATAGCCACTTCGATTGGCACAGGGGGCAATTCTCCAGACCAAACCGGCACCTCTCCGGCATCCTTCACTGGAATTACAAGAAGCTCTTCTTGATCGGGATCAGCATCAACTATCTGCCAAGTCCTTCCGGCCATCACGAATGTCCTAGTTCTTGCTAGATCACCTTCATCATCACCGCCTAGGGATAGGACGAAGGCCTCATCAACTGACCCTAGGATGCCTCTGCCAACCGCATCCCTGACCCTATAGGAGAGCTCGTCTGGAATCATTGAGATGTGCTCAACCCGAGTCCTACCGAGCCTTCCTGAAGGAGAGAACCAACCTTTGGAAAGAGAATCAGGCAGTGCACTAAGAAATTGCCTCTTCCAACGCTCCTTATCGCCATCAGAGTGCTCCTCCTCCCAAGAAGGCCTCTCTTCAGGAGCATCCCCCTCAGTTCTTCTTGACAGCTCTCTCCATAGACTCGCAGGCCATGTTGTCACGTCAGAATTCGCAGGCTCTTCGATTAGCCTAATCATCCATCGATCATTGAGGACTCTCAGGATTGAAATCGTATCATTATCGTCCCAATCCCTGAAAATAGAGCAATTGGAAATAATCTCTGTAGGAATATTGAGTGGCACAACCCCCCTCTCGATGGACATCTGGAGAAACTGATTTGCTGCTACAACCGCCGGATTTGCCCTCCATTCCACCCCTTCCAATTCTCCTGCAATAGCCCTTCTTGAAATCACAGCCCCCTCGGCAATCTCATCAATCTCCCAAGCTAGAAGCTCCCCCTTCCCTGAACCTCCCAGATGGTGCTCGGCCCTCCCCATTCTCTGCAGCAACCTGTCTACTGCACGAGGACTCTGTATCTGGTGCACTCTCCTTATGCTCCCTATGTCTATGCCAAGCTCAAGGCTACTAGTACAGATTATCCCATGAAGCGATCCATTTCTCAGAGACTCTTCCATCTCCCTCCTGGTCTCTGCCGCTAGGCTGCCATGATGCACACCCAAGCGAAGATCCTCATTCATGTTACTCAGCCTCTGAGCAACCGACTCTGCAGCATTACGAGAATTGACGAAAACTAGTGCTGGATGCTCTTCCAGTAGTGAATCCACCAGGCGCCTATGTGCTGCCACTGCATGGGGGGTGCTAGACCAACTAACCGCCTCAGCCTCATCAGAAACGTTCGGTGGCTCCCTGTGTACAATTACATCTGTAGTTCTTGGTGCGGGCCCGTGAATCGCCGATGCACTCTCGGAGACCCATCTTGACATCTCTTCAGGGTTCCCGATCGTGGCAGACAGCCCAACCCGCTGAAAATCACCCGGACAGTATGCCCTTATCCGCTCTAATCCGACCAAAAGTTGCGCACCTCTTTCCGACGAAGCGAGATCGTGAACCTCATCCAAAATTACAGCCTTAACTCCTGCCAAATGCCCCCTGAGTCTACTTCCGAGAAGCATTATTTGCGCAGTCTCCGGTGTCGTCACCAGTAGATTTGGAGGGTTCCTTGATTGCTTTGTCCTAACACTCTGGGGAGTATCCCCATGCCTCAGTCCAACAGTGAGCCCCAATGGCTCTAGCATGGCAGCAAGTCTTCTGTCAATGTCCCTGTTCAGCGCTCTAAGTGGTGTTATGTATAGTATGGAAAGCCCTTCCCAACCTTCATCTAGGCACCTAGAGGCAAGGGGAAGTACGGCCGCCTCGGTCTTCCCACTTCCAGTCGGAGCAACCAAAACCCTGTCCAGACCCTCCATGAGGTCTGGAATAGAGGCCTCTTGGATTGGAGACAGTTTCCATCCCAGATCAGAAACAAGCTCCCTTACTTTAGGATGCAGGAATCCCTCCGACCCGCCTCCCATGTGCCCTTGCTGGGGTCGACTAGTGAAAACCCCTCTCTTCAGGGTCTCTGGGGAACTTCGTCCGACCAGTGAGACATCTTGTTCATGGTGATCGTGACATTAGTGATTTCCCCGTCTTCCCAGTAGTCAACCGCAACGAAAGTAGGCCTATTGTCCATGATTTCCCAGCACTCTATTGATCTGTTGAGCAGTGCATCATAGTCATTCACTTCCCCCGCTCTAACTGGGTCAGGGAGTCCAAATGCATTGGAAAGCCAGTTGTTCAGGTGCCAAACTGGCTGCGATCCATCCCCACGATAAACCGTGCATGACATTTCTTCCTGACTATCTTCAGCATAATCTGTTGTCCAACTGAATACACCGAAGTCGTGTAGCCATGGGAAATCGTCGTTTTGAGACTGTTCCCAGAACACCACTAGGTCGGTACCCGACAGAACCAAATCGCCCAGACTAGGCCAAGACTCACCTAGGGTATGGGTGTAGATTCGATCGTACATTCCGGTCTCCAAGAACAGGAACTCTAGATGTTCCGCTGGTACATAATTCTCAATCAGAAGCGTGACTACATCTCCGCTACTATTGTCCATCAGAGAGCCAAGTAGGCTAATCCATTCGAATGCATCAACTTCCTCGAATAGGCACGGATGGAAGAACTGACCAGTGCCATGGCAGAACCTCACATCCTCAGCGCTGGTGTTGTCATCACTTCTATGATGTGAATCTACCATGAACGCTCTGATTCCCCCATCCCACTGAGACTGGAGCCCAGTGTAGTGGTTAACGCCGATCAGAACGCCATCCTCGACAGACGAGTACGCGTTATGCGTCTCAGGGAAAGTAAAGTCGTCATAGGACCTCATACAATACACAGATTCACCATGACAGGACATGTAATCCTCGGGATCCATCGGGTCGAAACCACGTTCCTCTTCCCAAAGATTCGGAAGCCCATCACCATCTGCATCTTCGTCATTGATATCACATAGGCCATCCGAATCTAAGTCACTAGGAACGGACATTTCGCTCTTGGGGTCAGTAGAACACTCCTCCTCCTCGGAGTCACTCCAATCATCACCGTCATCGTCATCGTCTAGGATGCTGCAGATAAGGTCCCAATCTTCATCCTCAGGAAAGCTATCCCCATCAAGTGGGTCGGTACTGCAGTTCAATTCAATATCATCGTTCCACCCGTCACCGTCATCATCAAGATCTTCTGAATCACTAATTCCATCTCCGTCCAAATCAGGAGGAGGGGAAGAAAGGCAGCCGGATGAGAGAAGGATGAAGCAGATCAACAGGGATAACGGCCTCTCTTCCATAGTCCCCACTAGTGTACACTGCTCATGAATTAATCGGATTGCTACACAAATATCCAATCGAATAACTAAACGTCTCGTCGGAAGGCACTAATCATGTGTGCCTGACGTCAGTACGATAAAATGGCACGGGCACGAGCTAGCCGGAAGGGATTCTTCACCAGATGGTGGGAGTCGCAAATAGATCATCAGTTCCAGATTATTGTATACTCAACCATCATTTCTACTGCCTCATTGGTTTGGGGCTTCATGTTTCTTTTCATGCTAGGCGGAGCTACCGATCCTACGCAGGAGGAGTATATGATTCCATTCAGCTGGGCCTGCCTCATCCTGGGAGGGGCTGTCGCATTCTATGCTGTCCCAGAGTTCCAGCACTACATGGGCCAAAGAGCCGTTATTGAGGACATACTATCTTTGGATTCTCGACCCGAGATCCTACGCAGGAGGAAGGAAGCCGAGGATGCTGCGGATATACTAGGCAGATCCTACCAATCTAGGCTGATGAGCCTATATTCTGAATTTGAGATCAGGGGTGGAAAGAGGTACAAGGTACCTATAGCGACCTCCAGAGATACGAGAATTCAATCGGACGGATCACTGACTAGCAGGATATCCAATTGGTGGAATACCGGGGAATCCAGACTTTCATTTTGGTTACCAGGGCTCCCTTCACTGGGGCAGCAGAATTCCAATAGGTCAATTATCGCATTCTCAGGATCAGCGCTTTTACTCCTGCTGTGGAACTCAAATTTCGGAATAGTGACTGGGAGCAGTGGCTCCAGGGACCATACACTTGACCTCTCAGCATACATGGGCGGTGCAGAGGAAGTTCACTACCTAGCTCCACACTATGACTCAGTTTCTCTCCTCCTCATCGGATTCACGGGCATGATACTTTGGTCCACAACGCCAAGACAAATTATGGACGAGGAGGAGTGACCTTGTCTAATGCTATCCTCAGGGAGGCCTATCTCGCTTTGGGGCTGGTTGTCATACTATTGGGGTCGATGTGGCTAGCCACGGGCTCATTCCCTCCCATGGTTGTGGTGGAGTCTGGCTCAATGATGCATGATGAGGAAGGGTCTGTCGGAACCATAGACCCGGGTGATTTGGTTTTGGTAATGAATCCAGATAGGAAAGATGTGATTACCTTCGTAGAGGCCACGGAAGAAGGAAATGAGAATTATGGGCATGAGTCTCATGGAATGCCGGGTGATGTAATTGTCTACAAGAAAAACGGGGGCTCCGACACTCCTGTTATCCACAGGGCACTCCTCAAGGCAGTTTACAATGAATCAGGAGGATGGGACGTCCCAGGCACGACATTGGTTAACGTGAACTCAGTCAACTGGGTTCTCGACTACCAGTGCCCATACCATGGAGGATTCTACAATCTCGAGATAACGAATTGGGAGCCTCCACATGAGGGATACCTAACAACCGGAGACAATGAGGATACCAATGGGTGCAAAATAGATCAGAGGATAGCAACGGGGGATGACCCGAGACAAGGTCTCAGGGACGAGTTTGGAAATCCTGTAACCGCAGTCAAGGATGAATGGATCGTTGGCATCGCCTCCTCAGAAATTCCCTGGATAGGAGCGGCAAAACTCATTCTTTCTCCCGATCCAGGGGCGTCGCAGGTCACTCAGAAAACATGGACCAGCCTCGCATTCGTTGTCGCTGCGATATTTATCGCACCACTGGTAGCCGAATATATCTTCGAACACCGTTCAGATGAAGAAGAGTGATTAGTTGAATAGTGGAATTACAAGTGGGATAATCACAATGCTGAGTACCAATATTGTTGTGTAGTAGCTGAACTTATTGGCGAGCATCTCGACCCTCAAAGGATTCTCGCCTTTGAAAAGCCTAGAAAGTAGTGAGTGCGATGTATCCTTCACTATATGCCCCCCATCAAAAGGAATCACTGGTATTAGGTTCGCAAATCCCAGAAGGAAATTAATCCATGCCATCCAGAAAATACAGTCGAATAACTCTAGCATGCCATCGGTCCCCAGAACAGAGGCCAGTGCTCCGTCCCCTGCCTCAAGCATAGACCTCTCTCTAAGATCCATCGTCTGCCCATCGTATTGTATTGGTGTACCTAGCATAAGCAGTGGTGATATGGCGGTAAGTAGTACAGTCTCACTCGTGGATAAACTACCGTCGACAATGTATGAGAACCTTTCAGTTTGAACTGTACCAGAACGAATGCCATTGACTCCCAGGAATGCGTCCCCCTGCTCTATCCCAAGGGATAAGAGGACCTCTTCGGTTTCAGAAATGCATGATTGATCGCCATCACACAAGTCAATGTAGTACTGGTGCCTATCTCCGAGAACCACTGTTTTCTCCGAAGCAACCCCCTCATCTGATCCAGAATGGGGTATTACAGTGAACAGGGCCTCGTCACCCGCTGCCAGTGTATCCATCTGTTCCGAGAATGAAGTCCTATCTTCGATACTAACGCCATTAATTTCAGTAATTATGTCATAGGGCATAATTCCGGCTTCTTCAGCTCCCCCTCCGTCAATTACCCCTATTGCATGAACTCCTGGATTTACAGCAACGAAGCCACTAGAAATAACACCTAGAAGAATCAGTGAGACAAATGTGGCAACAATATTGATCGAAGGGCCTGCTGCATAGAGCCTGATCCTCTCTCTCCTTGGAGCAATTGACATATCCAAATGCTCTGGCTCTGCAAAGGCACCAACTGGAAGAGGGCCCACTAGAAGTAACCCAAAATTCCGCACTTCCATTCCATGCGCTCTCGCCTGTATGCCATGGCTGTATTCGTGGATGAGCAAGGCCACCACCAAAGCGAGTACGGGCCACTGGAAGGGGACAAAACTAGTAACCCCGGGAATAAGGAGAATGTCGGTCGCTGGAAGGACCTCCTGTGGGGGACTTCTAATTGCTGTGATCAATGAAACTGAAATTAGGTAGACGACCGCTGCCATCAGGAGGAAGCAAATCCATATCGACAGCTCTCCAAAAAACCTCCAGAATCTCCGATTTCTAGAAACATACTCCAGGACCGACTTTCCCCTGTTCGTTCTAGCCATTAGGATTATTCCAAGGACCCTGTCGAAGTTCCAATTATCCAGATGTCCGGTTTCCTCTAGATATCTGAGGGAAAAGTACCAGATGCCGATTAATGCCACTACCCAGAATGGAGCTACTCCGTAGTACACCATCATTGTGAGTATCAATATGGGCCAAACTGAGACCCTACTCTCGGCCTCTTCGCCCATGCCCTCAGCCCGAAGTCATGGCTATTCAACCTGCGTTCCCGGATAGTAACCGACTTGAGCAGTGACCATCTCCCATGTACGTGGGAGATATGCGGGATGTGGATGAAAGCAACCGCAAGGTGAACAGGGAGATTGACTCGCTAAGAAGGGAGAGGGACAGTATCCAGCGTTTGATTGATCAGGCTAAGTTGCAAGATGTGAGTGACTCATTGAAGGCGATTAGGGATAGGATGGACGCAATTGAGAAGATCCTGGAAAGCTAGTCTATCGCTACCCCCAGGGAATCTTGATCTCTGGAGCTTCCTATGAATCTAGCACCATCGGATCTACAAACAAGTGCTAAGAATCGATGTAGCGGCATTCCCTGTTCCCAATCAAGGAATGGCTTACCATTTCTCGTCAGGGGGAGTGAGGGGATACTCCTTGAAAGGTGTCTCAATTTTCCACTGAGCCCCTCAACTTCGACTTTCATTATTCTCCAACTGTCCCCTCTCACTCCCTTCAGCCTGTAAGCATATAGAGGCAACAAACCGCATCTTTCCCCTGTTTCTTTCAGTGATTCATACTGATCCCATGTTCTGCCTGAGAGATATAATTTGGATGTTTTTGAAGACTTTACTTCCACCGGGAAGCACATGTCTCCCCTCAGTACGAGAAGGTCTCCCGTTCCCTCCGATCCACTGCCCGGTGCACGAACAACAAGGAACGGCCTCTGTGTGACTTGCATTGCGCGGGCGCGCTCTGTTTCCGAGCAAGATCTGGTAATTGCCCTGACGCCATTTACTTCCCCAGCGAGTACCGAACGCAACTCCCTCTCGTACTGGCTCCCTATGCTGCCCACGGCCCTATCGGATTCTCAGGGTTCTTGAGAACATTGGTCAATGATCACTGAATCTTGCCCTTTCTGAAATCCCTTGTCCGGTCCACTCCCGGAAATTGGTCTTCGCTTTCCCGATACACGGTTTTCATATTGTTGAGGAAGTTAACCTCGTCAGTTACGATTAGCACCATCCCGACGCCCGGGTCCTCTTCTGCATCCATCCAAGCTAGGATTATTTCCATAGTCAATCTAGCCCCTTCCCTGTGGGGGTATGCGAAAACGTCCATCCCCAGGGGAGGCGTCACCAACGTCTCTCGCTTCTTTATCTTCGAAACCTCTTCGAAAAGTGCATTGTAGGAGTTGGCCAGTAACTCCCTCCTGAAATTATCCTGATTCGGCCTTCTGCAGTCGGGACCGACCACGTGAACTAGATTTGAAGCTGGAAGGTTGAATGCCGGTGTGATAACGGCCTCTCCGACCCCACATGGCTGCTTTCCTTCCTTCCTTCTCTCGACGGCAATTTTGGTACATGCCTCCCTCAATTCTGGTCCGGCAGCAAGCTGCATCTTCTCATCGAGCCCCTCTCTGCCGGCTAACCTATTGTTGGCAGGAATTACCATCACGTCCCCCTCTACTCTGATTATGTTTCCAAACTGGACCCTGACCTGCCCATGTCGGCACTCCCGGACGATTATCGTCTCTGCCATGAAATCTCAAGGGTAAGCCATCCGATAAGTAATCATCGTATGAAAATCTTGAATTCCGGCGATGCATTCTTCCGTAGACGCCCCTTACCGATGCTATGTCCGCGGGATATGTGCTGGTGAATGTCGAACCGGGGAGCGAATCTTCAGTTCACGAAGCAGCTATTTTGCTCGATTGTGTCACCGACGCAAACATGTTGTTTGGTGACTACGACTTGATTGTTAAAATTGAGGCACAGGACATGGGTGAGATCGCGAAACACGTCGTTGAATCCATCAGATCCATTCCTGGAGTTGCTAATACCAAGACATTGGCATGTGCCGAGATGTGAGCAGTAATGCCCCATCGGAAAATCGCAAAAACCCCCAATAGAGCCTCAGTGAAGCGTTTCTTCCCCAATAACTTCATTATCTCTCTGGAACGCCCTAGTCACGGAGGTATTGCTAAAAATGTCAGGAAAGAAGTACTTCGTACTGATGGAGAACGGCGACGACACCAGTCAGGTGTTTGTGAATAACCAACCCCGAGGTGCAGCACTAAAGGCTGCTAGAAGAGGGCACACAAACATCCAACTAAGGGAGCGAGGCACTAACAGAGTGCACTGCTTCGACGGCTGGAGAGATCTCGTTGCAAAAGGTGCAGGCGGTCCAGCGTACCTTCCGGATAAGATCTGGAAGGCCAACGTAAAGAAGACCGGCATAAAGCGCCTATAGTTGGGCCTTTGCCCATAACAACGGAACAACGTAAACCCCCGGCTGGGAAACTGGCCGTGGGGGTCATTAGAGAATCGAGCAGGCGTTTAGCTTATTGGCCCTGTTTCAGAATCACTTCATCCCTATTTTCCGGGCCAGAATCGCGAGTGGATCGTAATACTCTGTGACGACCCTCTCCTTGAGTGGAATTATCGCATTGTCAGTGATGTTTATCCCAGCTGGACAAACTTCTGTACAGCACTTGGTAATGTTGCAGTACCCAATTCCAAAGTCGTCCTTGATTTCTGGTATCCTACTTTCCTTGTCCAATGGGTGCATTTCAAGACTGGCCAGTCTAACGAAGAACCTAGGTCCAGCGAACTCGTCGAATTTCTGATGCTCCCTAAGAACGTGGCAGGTGTTGACACACAACATGCACTCAATACATGACCTGAACTCTTGGAGCCTATCTGCCTCCTCTTGCTTGAATTCCCAGTCCATCTCTTCAGGACCGTTGATAGGTGCAATACTACGCTCTGTTTCGTATGCCCAAGAAACGTCGGTCACGAGATCCTTTACCAATGGGAAAGCCTGCATTGGCTTGACCAGTATTGGGACATCTTCTGGCGTTTCTTCCATTATGTCTTCCATTCTGGTCATACACATCAATCTAGGCTTGCCGTTTACCTCGGCACTACAGGATCCACACTTTCCCGCTTTGCAGTTCCACCTGCATGACAGATCGGGCGCATGTTCAGCTTGTATCCTGTGTATCACGTCGAGAACAACCATCCCCTCATCCATTTCCACGGTGTAATCAACCATTTTTCCGAACGGGTCCCCCACTGAATCGGGAGTCCCTCTGAAAACTCTGAAAGTAACTTCCTCGCTCATCACATCACCATTAGTTCATGTCATCCTCATCAAGAAGAGATTTCAGGTCTTCTGGAATTGGCGGGTATGAAACGTAGTCGATACCCATGGCCCCATCATCTCCCTTTACTATCACGCTGTTTATGTTGCCCCATCGCGAATGATCAGGGGTGGGGAAGTCGTCCCTTGTGTGTCCTCCACGACTCTCTTCCCTCATCAGGGCTGCCAGTGCGCACATTCTGCTAACGTCTATCATGGCACCAATTTCTAGTGCTTGATGCCAGCCGGGATTGTAAGTTGTCCCCGATCCTCCGAATGTTTCGGTTGACCGCAGCTCTAGCTCATCGAGGTCTTTCAGGGCCTCTTCTAGAAGCGATTTAGTCCTAATTATGCCAACCTTATCTTGCATCATCCTACGCAAGTCCTCGACAACCTTGGCTGGGTTCTCCCCCCCTTCTCTCTGAAGTGGTGCCAATGTCTCGTCGACGACTTCCACCAGTTCAGAATTATCAATTTCCGCGAAGACTTCAATCTTCGACGCAGATGAGGCAGCTTGCCCACCCGCAATCTTACCGAATACGATCAAATCAGATAGGGAGTTACCACCTAGCCTGTTCGCTCCATGAAGGCCTGTGGCCGCCTCGCCCGCAGCGTATAGTCCCGGGATTGTAGACTCCTGTGTTTCGGGATCTACCTTCACCCCTCCCATGACATAGTGAGCAGTTGGCCCCACTTCCATGGGTTGTTTAGTTATGTCAACTGCAGCAAGCTCCTTGAATTGGTGGTACATACCTGGGAGCTTCTTCTTCACTTCTTCCTCATCTCTCCAGGAGATGTCCAGATAGGCGCCCCCATGCTCAGAGGCTCTTCCTGCATCCCTCTCGCTGTTTATCGCCTTAGCGACGACATCCCTGGTAAGCAATTCTGGTGGCCTACGCTTTGTTGCGAGCTTTCCAGATACTACCTCGTCAACCCACTCCAAAGCTTCCTTTTCAGTGTCTGCAAACTCTTCCGCATACATTTCTGGAACATAGTTGAACATGAAACGATCCCCCTCTGAGTTTCGAAGCATACCACCTTCTCCCCTGACTCCTTCGGTAACTAGGATGCCCTTCACCGAAGGAGGCCAAATCATACCTGTAGGGTGGAACTGAACGAACTCCATGTCGCCCATCTCTGCGCCCGCCCAATATGCCAGCGCATGTCCCTCTCCCGTGTATTCCCAAGAGCCCGAACAAACTTCCCAGCACCGGGTAATTCCACCCGTGGCCAGAACTATCGATTTGGCCTTGAAAACATGCAATGACCCATCGTTCCGGTCATAGGCAAAACATCCAGATATCCTTCCATCGGTCATGAATAGCCTTCGCACTGTAAATTCCATGAAGACATCCATGCCCATGTGGACGCCCTTCTGCTGCAGGGTTCTGATTAGCTCTAGGCCAGTCGCGTCTCCTATGTGGGCCAGCCTCGGATATGTGTGACCTCCAAAATTTCGCTGACTTGTCAGGCCTTTGGGCGTTCTATCGAATACGGCCCCCCATTGTTCCAACTCTCTGATCCTGTCCGGGGCCTGCTGTGCGTGAATCCTCGCCATTCTCCAGTCCCCAAGGTATTTCCCTCCTTTCATGGTGTCACGGAAATGAACCTCCCATGAGTCTCTAGGATCTTTGTTAGCTAGAGCAGCAGCAGCTCCTCCCTCGGCCATCACCGTGTGGGCCTTTCCAAGCATGGACTTGGAAATCATAGCCACACTGACCCCTCTTGAGCTAGCCTCGATTGCAGCTCTGAGGCCAGCACCACCAGCTCCGATGATTACCACATCATGCTCATGGGTCGTGATTTCAGTCATCACACACCACCCCACAATACAATGTCTCTCCATCCAAAGAATGGGTCCGTGCAGGCATAGACGTAGAAATCCGTGAACATGACCCAGAATAGGCTGTACAGAGCCCATTCCTTGTGCTTCTCATTTAGTTTCGTGGAAACTTTCCACATTCTGTACTTTAGCTTGCTCATCGGTGTGCCAGTCCAGTCATTACTACCTCCACCAATGACGTGTCTGAATGCATGGCAACCAATCGTGTACCCTGTTAGCATTAGAACGTTGATCAGCAGTACGATTGTTCCAACGCTAATGCCGTAATGATGCACATGTGCTGCATCATGGAAGTTTACTGAAAGCCAAACGTCGTATGAGAGGATAGGGAGATAGGCCAATGCTATGTACATGAAGTAACGATGCAAATTCTGTATTACCAATAGTCCCGTCTCTCCGCTGTATTCATTCCATGGCTTGGAAACAGCACATCCAGTCGGCTGCTGAAAAAAGGCTCTGTAGTACGCCTTGCGGTAGTAATAGCAAGTTCCTCTGAAGCCAGCAGGGAAAATAAGGATGAACATCGCTGGACTCATCCACCATAGAAACTCCGGTATTGGCCCTCCGAATGTTCCTTGGCCTGGAATTATTAGTGGGCTAAATAGCGGACTCAGGACATGGCTACCCTCGGACTCTATTGCCATGGTGGAGTATCCGGCACTTCTCCCAAAGTTTTCGAAAATCCAGAAATCAGCCTCCATCATTCCCCTCCATGTAGAGTAAAGAATCATGATGCCCAGATACGCAGCCATTGCAGTGGGTCCCTTCCACCACCCGTCGATCCTATCGGTTCTGCCGAATCCACTTCTCAGGGGGAGCTTGACACCAATTCCACGAGTACTGAGATACTCACGATCCCAGTCCACCATAGTACTCCAGTATGAAGGGTCGGGTGGCTATCCTTAAGCAATTGCTTTCCCTAGTATGACAATTTATCAAGATTGAAGTGAGACATACCGGACCGCCCTCCATGATAGGTGACGACCTCGAGTCTTCGATATGCCTGAAATGCGGGCATATGCCAGGAGCATGGTTGCCCGGGATTCCCTGTTCTGTATGCGGAGAGCCATACCTCTAACTAGGCCAGTCCACCATAGTCAGCATCTGCCTCTTCCATCTCAATTTCGTCCACGTCCATCTGAGCCAGTTGCAGCTTTCCTGACAGTTCGTCATTTACCGCATGCCAGTACGAATATGCCTCTATCACCCATATCCCGGACTCACGAGTACCGTTGCCGCTCCCCTTAACTCCTCCAAATGGCAGATGCGCTTCGGCACCGGTGGTGGAATTGTTAATCCCAGTCATGCCCGCCTTGATTCCTGTCTTGTATCGGTAGGCCTCAAGCCGATCGTTAGTGTAGATTGCAGATGATAGACCATATGGGGAAGCATTGGCAAGGTGCAATGCATGGTCAAAATCACTGGCCTTGACTATGGTCACTAGTGGTCCGAAAATCTCCTCATGGAAGCACTCCATGTCTTCGGTGACATCTACATAGACGTGAGGCCACATGTAGATTCCTTCACTGGCGTCACCATGGAAACTGTCGGGCTTGTTGTCTTCGGTAATTCGCCCCTCTCCCCATATCTTCGTAGCGCCACTTGATTCACACATATCGACACCTTTGAGGAAGTCAACTGAATACCTCTCTGACAGCATCGGGCCGTACAGAACCCCATCGTGACGCATCGAATCGCCGATTGTAGTTGACCTCACTTTCTCCATGAAACGCTCAACGAACTCATCGTAGATGTCCTCGTGGATAATCAGATTCCCTAGGCTGGTACAGCGTTGTCCAGCAGTACCGAAACCCGCCCAGTAAGCTCCCTCAACAGCATTCTCGATGTTTGCCGAAGGCATGATGACAAGTGGATTCTTCCCTCCCAATTCTAGTGAAGCACTCACCAGGTTGCGACCACAGGTCTCTCCTATCATCTTACCAACTGCAGTACTGCCGGTAAAAGAGATCTTGTCGACCATCCCAAGATCGGCCGAATCTACCAGTGCCTGACCAGCTCCGCTGCCGTTTCCATGAATTAGATTAATGACGCCATCAGGCAGCCCGGCCTCATGCATTACGCGTGCTAGGGCGAAAGAAAGTAGAGGGGAGTCTTGAGGGGACTTCCATACGCATGTGTTACCGCACATTATGGCTGGAATCATCTTCCAGAAAGGAACTGCCGATGGGAAGTTGCACGAGTTGATTATTCCACAAACGCCCAATGGTCGGCGATAGGTGAAAAGCTCCTTGTTAGGCAGCTCCGAGTTGACAGTCTGGCCGTATAATCGACGACCTTCCGATTGGAAGAATAAGCAAGTGTCGATGGCTTCCTGAATCTCGCCGCCGCACTCCTTCAGAGTCTTCCCTATCTCGCGTGCCTGAAGGCGAACAAGGTCATCCTTGCGCTCCATGAGCAATCGCCCCATATTTCCTATGACCTGCCCTCGAGTGGGAGCAGGAGTCGCCGCCCAACCAGGGAAGGCTTGGCGGGCAGCTGCAAGAGCATCATGAACATCAGACTTGGTTGATAGCGGAAACACGCCAAGACAGTCTTCAAGCCAAGCCGGATTGGTACTTTCGAAAGTAGACCCGTCGCTTGATTGAGACAATTTTCCTCCGATGATATTGTATCCTCTGATAGAAGGACTTCCATTCGGATTTTTTCTGTCTATAGTCTCGAAACCAGTTTCCAGCACATGGGTCATGTGATTCGCGAATCCATACCACGCCATGAATGCTACTCATCGACCCCCTTAGTTCTGATAACCAATAGGGGACATTGGACACCTGATGATTGGTGGGTTTAACAACCCCCGTGAACGAGAGACGGTTGTTAGGGGACGACGCCATGACAGACGACTCGGATGATTCACTTACCCTGAGAGTAGCCAAGGCAATACCCAGTGACGTCGGTCACGGGCGAGCAAGAGTGCCTTTTGACAACGATCTAAACCTCAAGCCTGGCGATATTATTGAGATATCAGGAGAGAGGAAGACCGCAGCCATAGTATGGAGGTGTAGGCCAGAAGATGCGAATCTTGGTGTGATCAGGGTTGATGGGATTATCCGAAAAAATGCAGGGGTCAGTCTTGGAGACAGGGTGGGCATTACCAAGGTCGAGACTCAGCCTTGTCAGAGGTTGGTACTTAGCCCAGTTATGGCAAAGCAGCAGAAGGTAAGATTTGGCCCTGGAATCGAGGGATTCGCCAGAAGGGGGCTAAACAAGAGGCCGGTAGTAGCTGGAGACAGGATATTCATACCCGGGATGACATTGTTCGCAGAGGCCCTCCCATTTGCAATTGTTTCAACCAAGCCAAAGGGAATCGTCCAAGTCCTTCCGGACACTGAGATAGTAATCAAGGAAGACCCAGTAGACGAGGAAGAACAAGGAGAGGTCCAAACCATCTCTTACGAGGACATAGGTGGCCTTGGAGACCAACTTCAGAAAGTCAGGGAGATGATAGAACTGCCTCTGAAGCACCCAATATTGTTCAGGAGACTGGGCATAGATCCCCCAAGGGGAGTTCTCCTCCATGGCCCTCCGGGCACCGGTAAGACCCTAATCGCAAAAGCCGTTGCTTCCGAGACAAACGCTCACTTTACTTCGATAAACGGTCCGGAGATCATATCAAAGTACTATGGTGAGAGTGAGAAGCAACTACGAGAGATTTTTGACGAGGCAGCTGCCAATGCCCCAGCAATAATTTTCATCGACGAGTTAGACAGTATCGCGCCCAAGAGAGAGGATGTTAGCGGAGAGGTCGAAAGAAGGGTCGTCGCCCAGCTGTTGACTCTGCTTGATGGGATGCAAGGAAGGGATAACGTAGTCGTAATTGGGGCTACAAATAGGCAAGATGCTATCGATCCCGCATTGAGGAGGCCCGGAAGATTCGACAGAGAGATAGAGATAGGTGTCCCCGACAAGAATGGACGTGCTGAGATTATCGGCATCCACACCAGAGGGATGCCAATAAGTGATGACTTCGATTTAGAATGGCTATTGGATAATACCCACGGCTTCGTTGGTGCTGACATCTCAGCCCTGGTAAGGGAGTCCGCAATGAAGGCCCTCAGGAGATACCTCCCAGAGATAGATCTCGATGAAGAGCAGATACCTCCAGAGGTTTTGGAGAAGATGGCTGTGATTATGCCCGACTTCAGGATGGCGATAAAGGAAATAGAACCTAGTGCCCTAAGGGAGATTTATCTCGAAGTTCCTGAAGTTTCGTGGGAGGAAGTAGGCGGTCTTGAGGAGATAAAAGACAGACTCAAAGAAAGCATCGAATGGCCCCTGACAAAGCCCGAAATGTTCGAACATTTCGGAATCAACCCCCCTCGGGGAATAGTTCTCTTCGGGGCGCCAGGCACTGGCAAGACACTTCTGGCCAAGGCAATAGCGAATGAGGCCAAAGCGAACTTCATCACCATCAAGGGCCCAGAATTGATTTCTAAGTGGGTCGGCGAGTCCGAGAAGGCAGTCAGAGAGGTCTTCAAGAAAGCCAAACAATCCAGCCCCTCAATAATTTTCTTGGATGAGTTTGAGAGCATCGCTGGAATGCGTCGTTCAAGCTCAGGCGATGGTTCAGATGTGATGAACAGGGTCGTAAATCAGCTGCTCAGTAGTATGGACGGGGTCGAGGGAATGGAAGGAGTGATTGTTGTTGCTGCAACAAATAGGCCAGAAATGATTGACCCAGCTCTGCTAAGGAGTGGCCGATTCGAGAGGGTACTCCACGTACCCCCGCCAGATCCAGAGGCACTCAAGGCGATTCTCAGTATTCACACTGCTGAAATGCCCCTGGGCAGATTTTCCATGGATGATATAGCATCCAGGCTGGAGAATTATACCGGTGCCGATATTGAAGCTGTATGCAGGGAGGCCGGACTTATTGCCATGAGGGCAGAGAAGAAGACGGTCTCGAAGAAGCACTTCGAAGAGGCAGTGGAAAGAGTCAGACCTACGGTAACCGACGAAATGATGCTCTATTACAATCGCATGGAATCATTGTTGACTAGTGGTCTTCAATCGGTGAGGAGGCTCCCCGATAGTCTCGCTGGGATTGAGTCCGTATGAGGTGATTAGCTGCCGACAACATTTGGTAAGGAATTGCTTGGCAGAGATGTTGTCGATGAATCGAACGATAAATTGGGAACAATGGCCGATTTCAGGATTGACCTCGATACAGGGGATGTCGTAGCCTTGCTGGTTTCTATCGAATCTGGAATAGATCCGACATTTCTGCCTTGGCCTACCGTGGAAGGACTGCTATCGGTACCTGTTGCTGAGGTCTCTAGCATAGGGTCTGCCATACAACTTTCTCGTTGAACTCGTGATGCGGCTATGTTCATGGCCCCACAACGGTATTAATACGGAGTTAAGGCTCGATGGCCATTCCTATGGAATGGAGGGCAGCGGATGACCGACTTCAACGCTAGACTCAGGAGGCTCTCAACCCCTAAATTCAGGAGAGGGGCATCCATAGCTGCCTTTTGGGTCCTTATTGGAATATTAGTTCTTGAAGTGCTTCAGACATACTTGGTGGATGGTGAAACACAGCAGTCGGCTTATGGCGATGATTGGAACGATTTGGGTGCATTTAGGTCTGAAATAAACAGCCTTGGTGTAGAAACAAATGCGTTGGTCTCTAGCCCCCTGCTTCTCAGTGAGATAGACCATCCAGAAGAGGCGATATTCGTAGTTTCAGGAGTAGAGAGGGACACTATCTCACTCCCTAGATTCACCGGCGATGAGAATGTGATTGAATTCACCGAGGGGGACGGCTACACCACATCTGAGATTTTAGCAATTGAGAGCTTTGTACAGAGAGGGGGCACCGTAATCCTTCTCGATGACTTTGGTTACTCTGCACAGCTCGCAAGCCAATTCGGATTAGACTACTCTGGACATAGGCTCTACGACGGGCAAGCTTACGCCCACGAACTGGACTACAACTTCGTGTGGGTCAATACGACTTCTGCGTTCAATTTCACCACCAATTCAGGATCTCTCTCATCAATTAATCCGTGCCTGAAAGATTTGGATAAAGATGGAGTCATCGACCTGCTCGATGAGGATCCTCTGAATCCCTCCGTGACCACCCAGGGAATAAGTTCTGACATGGCCGGACTTTGCGCTCACAGATTCGACCAAGCTACTTCCACATGGGACTTCTCAGAGGGATATGATATCCTAACTAATGGCCCCTCTGCCTTCGAGAAGGCTTCATCTTACAACCCCGTCGAGAATCGATACGCAATAGGGAGATCAACACTGGACTCCTATCTTGATACAAATGACGACGGAAATCTGACCGTTGGCTTCGAAGCAGCTGGAATAGAAGATGATGAGCAGGGCCCCTTCGCAGTATACGTAAGATTCTGCCAGGACAGATTGTGCCTCGACTCAGATTCTGGCAGAGTCCACTTTGTTTCTGATGGTTCAATGCTGATCAACTCACTGTACAGTCCTGATTTTGTCCCGGATTACTCCGGATTGGTTCCCGATAACGACAACAGGAAATGGGCTCTGGACATAATCGCCGAGGCTCTTCTCATTGGAAACTCCAGTACAAAGGCAAGTGAGAACGCCATCGTGATCTTCGATGAGAGTAGGCATCAGCAGTCGAATATAGGGGGAGACACCTACAATCTCCTGTATTACCTACTGATATATTTCACAAACGATTGGATGGCGATGCTCCTCCTCTTCCTCGGACTTTTCATTGCATTGGAGGCAGTCCTAATCAGAAAGGAGGACCCCGACGATTGGAGGCACGTCTTCAGGATAATCTACTACGGGTTTGGAGATGCTCGCAGATACGAATACTACCAAAGGCCTGAGAAAATCAGACAAGTACTCCTTACAAGAGTTAGGAATGTTAACGCAATGTCAAGGGAGGAGTTCGACGCACTACCTGCTGCTGACCTGCAGAAGATGGTAGATGATAATGTCCTGACGGATTTCATTTTCAACGATAGGCGATACAAGACCGACGAACTTGTGGGTATAGTAAAGAGAATCAAAGAATGGGGAAGGACAGAGTCTGATTCGGGGGCCTAGAAATGTGGACAAGAAAAGCGGCAATAATGTTCACTAGTGGAATAAGCCTGATACTCATCGGAATGATGATTTCAAACTTCCAACTAATGATAGTTGGCCTCGCATTCATCTCCCTATTGGCCATAAACGGCTGGGTTGCAGGGCATTCTGACCTGCTGATCGAGAGACAGACATCTGCTACAAACGTGTACAAGGGGGACGACATAGTAGTCTCACTAACGGTCACTAACAAATCATATCGGAGAACACAGCAACTAGAGCTCTTCGACAACGTACCACATGAGATGAAGATGCGTAAGGGCATAAATCAGATGAGGATGAATCTAGGGCCCGGGCAAACCGCCAAGCTTCGTTATGTAGTCAGATGTCCACTCAGGGGGCACTACACCATCGGCCCAGTTTCAGTCCGTTACAGGAACGCATTCAACCTATTCGTAAACGAGACGAAGATGGACGACAGATCAGATATCACTGTATTCCCTCAGATCAGAGACATCGAGGAGGCGCTACTAAGATCAGATGTGCCTAAGATGTACTCCGGTGCAACTACTCTGAAGACACCAGGTCCTGGAATGGAGTTCTATGCCCTTAGGGAATACCTGCCCGGGGACTCTTTCAGGTCAATCAACTGGAAAGCCTTGGCTAGGACGGGAGAGATGATGGTGAACGAAAAAACCCGAGATGCGGTTACCGATGTGTTCGTAATTGTCGATACCAGAGACGTCTCAAGGATCGGGACTGTTCTGAAGAACCCGCTCGAAATGGGCACGGTCGCCGCCGCCTCCGTATCCAATTATTTCCTGAAGAGAAGGGATTCCGTGTCCCTTGTAACATACGGATCTAGGATGGACTACTTGCCCCCAGAGACAGGGGATAAGCAGTACTTCAAGATCCTCAGTGGCCTAGCCTCAGTAGAGGCAAAGGGCTCGATGCCTCTTCAGGCCGTTACAAATGCACTCTCTCCAAGGATGAGCAGAGGATCTCCCGTTTTCATCATCAGCAGTCTAGAGGGAGATGGTACTACGCTGCCTGCAATCAGAAACCTGTCCGGGAAGGGCCATGAAGTGATAGTACTGTCACCCAGTAGCATAGATCTTGAGAGACTAGTTAGTAGGATTCCAAGGATGTCATATGAGGTCCTGAAATTGGAGAGGCAGAATAGGCTAACTGCCATTGCAGGATATGGGGCCAAGGTTATCGATTGGATGCCAGACGTGGAACTCTCACAGGCACTATTGCAGATTAAGTTAGGTTAGGTGGTATGATGTCAGCAAATGAAGTTCCGATGAGCAAGTCACTCAACATCAAGCAACTCCGCCGTCGATGGCAGATCATCATTTTACAACTAATCTCTACAGCCTCTCTAATTCTATTGATGCAGAGGATGACCAGGCTCTATGGAACTTGTTCTGACAGCTTTATTGAATCATATGGTGATTCACTGTATTGGTGTCCAGCATACGAGCATACCCGTGGATTGAGGTGGTTTGAACAAGAGACCGGGTCACTAGTACTGCCCGATTTTCTAACAGGCCTAGATCAAACAGGAGAAATGACCGTGGCTGCACCACTCATACTCTGCTTTGCAATCACTGCAGCGTGGATATACGCCCTCACCCGAGGGGACTCAACTAGGAAATGGATCAATATCGGTGCGGCCGTTGTGTTCTTCGCATGGATGCTACTTCCTTTCTTGATCTCATGGATTACGGCATTGAACCATCCACTGAATCACATTGATCACCTGTGGGGCCCTCTACTATTCGTGTTCGAGTTGGTATTCCTGGGCGTAGTTTTCGCTCCAGTACTTGCTGGAATAATGGGGATCTGGGGCCTTTCAAAGAAATTCCTAACCTGGACAGTCGGATACTACCTAACAGTAATCGGCGTTCATGCCATTCTGACATTTGAGGGAATAACGGAGTCAGTGGACCTAGGTCTGAATCCACTGCCAGGACAGATAGGCGAGGCGACTATGTGGGGTGGACTAGTCTCGCCCCTAGCGTTCGATCTGATTGAGATTGCCATACTCCTCCTTCTCTATCTCGAATCGGGCTCAGCTGTAATTTCCCATATGGAGTATGCATCCTTGCTCCCCAAGGATGCAAAAAGAGATCCTGACTTTGTTAGACAATTCGAGAATGTCATCAATGGCCATCTCGTCCACTTGATAGGAGTCATGTCGCTTGTCGCTCTTACTACTGCAATAGCCCTGGAGTTCGATGACTTCCTGATTTCAACAGTCGGCGCTCTTTCGGGGGGACAGTGGTCCGGCCAGGTGAAGGAATCATTGGAACTCCAGTTGACCTATGGGAAGGTCATATCCGCGGGGCTCTTCCTGGTAGTAGTGGCTGGAATGAGATTTATCCTTCCATGGCAGAGAGTTACGGGAATCTTCGAGACAGCATTGTTGAGATTCAGATCGACGGAAACATGACTATCTCAGTTTCATCGCTCTATACATGATTCTAATCAGTAAGTCTGCGACTAGGGGGGTGATCACTAGTGCGCATACTATCGCCCCAATCAGAGAGTAACTACCAAGGCTTTCTCCCAAGAAGCTAGATATTTCTGGAATCAGCAATATCGCACAAATCATACATGCCGTGAACACCAGACGCTCCGGCCACGGGCTAGAATGCCTCCCTGGGATTTCCGACCTAAGGGGCAGTGCACCAGCATCTCCCATGGCCTCAAGAAATCCCCATAAGTTATCAAAAAATCGCTATCTTTCAGTCCTAAAACACTCATTGGGTTCAAGTCAACATACTCCCGGCCCCAATCATGGGCGAGGCGATAGTAGTCAACTCCTGCAGTCGTTGCAAGTCCCCAGCAATAGTTCATCAGGCATACAGCGGTCAGCACCTATGTGCAAAGCACCTGCATGCTTCAATCCGAAAGAGGACCTCCAAGGAACTCAGAAGGCAACTCAAACTCCCTCGAGACGCAAGACATGAGGATGGTAGTCCATTCGTAATTCTAGTCGCGGTTTCCGGGGGAAAGGACTCGGCCGTATTACTTACGATGCTGAATGACATCATAGGAAATCGACGAGATGTGGAGATAATCTCAGGTTGCGTGGACGAGGGGATCGATGGTTACAGGTCCCCTTCTTTGGAGATGGCTCGTGAACTCTCAGAGAGTCTTGGGGTGAAATTTGTGACCCTGAGTTACGAAGAAATGGGCTTCCAGAGAATGGACGAGGTTGTCAGAAAGATTCCTGCAATGGGCGAGTTACATGATGAGGCCGATGGTTTGATGCCATGTTCATACTGCGGTGTCTTCAGGAGACAAAGTCTGAATGCACTCGCCGAAAAAACGGGAGCTGATATTATGGCCCTCGGACACAATCTTGATGATATGGCTCAATCCATACTGATGAATCTCCAAAAGGGGGAGATTGAAAGATCCGTCCGCCTTGCTCCTCATACATCAACCCCGATAGATGGAATAGTTCCCAGAATAGTCCCCCTACGTTGGATTCCCGAACAAGAGATACACGCTCAGGCGATTTCCAGGGACCTCCCCATTCATCATGGAGAATGCCCGCATGCACCCGGCGCCCAGAGGCAACAGAGCAGAGCAGTTATTGCGCAGCTCGAGGCACTAACCCCGGGCGCTAGGCATGGCCTCCTCCATTCCCTTGACAACATTCGGGAAATACATAGAGATGCTTATCCCGATTCAAAGCAGGAAGTTGTGGAATGTTCAGAATGCGGAGAGATAACATCTAGGCTGGTGTGTCAGTCGTGCACTATGAAGAAATGGCTTTCAGAGGCTTCTTGAGGATCGAGTATGTTTGTCAACATAGCAGGGTATAGGTTCGTTGACCTTCCAGACAGAGACTCTTTGAGAGCCCCTATTAGGGAGAAGTGCACTGATTTAGGACTCAAAGGAACAGTCCTGTTGAGTCACAATGGAATCAACCTTTTCCTAGCTGGGAGAGAGGGAGACATAGACGAGTTCACTTCATACCTGGAAGAAGACGATAGATTTCGGGGAATCCCGCTTCAGAGGTCTCACAGTGACTACCAACCATTCAGAAGAATGCTTGTCAGACTCAAGAAAGAGATAATCTCACTTGGGATGGATGAGATCAGCCCAGCCGAATATACTGGCAGCTACATCGAGCCGGCTGAGTTCAAGAGGTGGCTCGATGAAGATCGCGAGGTGATCATCCTGGACACTAGGAACGACTACGAGTTAAGAGTAGGTACCTTCGAGAATGCTGTTGATTTAGATATCAAATCGTTTCGGGAGTTCCCAGAGGCGGCCAAGAAAATGAAACAGGACAAGTCGACCCCAGTTGTGATGTTTTGCACAGGGGGGATCCGATGTGAGAAGGCCTCTGTTGTGATGGAGAACCAGGGTTGGAAAAACGTCTACCAGATCAAAGGAGGTATTCTCGGATACTTCAGGGATACAGGTGGAGCACATTGGAATGGGGACTGCTTCGTCTTCGATCAACGCGTTTCATTGGACAAGAATTTACGAGAGGCAAGCCATGAGATGTGCTTCAAGTGCCGTGAGCCCCTTACGCCCAATGAGATGGAATCCGACAAGTACCTGCTGGAGAAGTATTGCCCCTACTGCTACTCCGAAAACTCAGAGATAGCAACTACTCTTCCTGCATGACTGCCCCTCGAGACTGGGGCTCTCCGCTAAGTTTCAAGGTGAATTGCAATACTAGAGCCATCAGGAAAACCACGCCTGATACCCTAAAGCACGTATGAAACGTCCATATCCCCGTTCCCTCCACAGTTACGGACCAAAGGTATGCGGCTAGGAGCGGGCCAATGATCCGTGCAAGGGCCCCGTATCCCTCTTGAGCCCCCATCACCATTCCTAACTCGTGTCCTCCCGTTTGTGCTTCGAAGGTCAGAAGGGATGATTGGGTGGGAGAGAAGAGACCGTTACCTATCGCCAGACCTGCAGATGAACCGAGAATCAGCCAAGATGCATCAGATGGAACATATGGTAGGCTGGCAATACCCAGTCCACACAGAACAGTTCCAAGAAGCATCAGACCCTTCATCCCAAAACGGTCACTCAGGGGTCCAATCAATCCACCCTGAATTATTACACCCAGCAACCCAATGAATGCGAAAATCCATCCATTGTCCATTTCATTCCATCCAAGTCCCCCACTCTCTGGAGACATTGCAGTGAATAGGATGAACGTTCCATGCATCATGCTGAATCCCATCAGGAAAAGGAAATTCACGAGAACCAATGTAGAAACCGTCGGCAACCGTAGAATGCCAATGATACTGGACATGGTATCGGAAAGTTGCTTGATTGGTGACCCCTTCCACGCACTACTTCTTCGATCCAGCGGAAGACTCTCCTCAAGCCAGAAATAAGCGAGAGTAAGTGAAAGAAGGGAAAGCATACTGGAGAAAAGGCATGGAAGGAGATACTCATGGGAAGACCAGAAAGCAGTATCGAAAGGCCCTCCTATGCCCGAGGCAGGATCAGAAAGGATCCCTCCGATGAAGGGACCAATCATGAATCCAAGACCGAAGGCGGCACCAATCATCCCCATCCTTCTTGCTACCATTCCACTCTCGCTGATATCTCCAATGTACGCTCGCGCCACAGCGATGTTGCCATTTCCTGCACCGGCTAGGAACCTCGCCGCAATTGCCATCTCTAGGCTATTGGAGAGCCCGAATACAATGAAGAAAACAGAATTTGAAATCAATCCAAACATGAGTATTGGTCTTCTTCCAATCCTGTCACTCATAGATCCGAGGACTGGAGTGAAGAGGAATTGTGCAAGTGAGTAAACCGCAATTACTACGCCTACCCAGAAGTCCCTGTTTCCCACATCGGTGATCCCCTGTCCTGAAGCGAGATCCTGAATGAAGTAGGTAAGAAAGGGAATCACTATCGTGAAACCGAGCATGTCTACTAAGACGACAAGAAAGAGTACTGCCATCGGTGATTTACCGCTCTGGGCATCACTCAACTTCATCACTCCCCGGGACCAATGAAAGTCTTCGATCCCGTGTGGTAATCTCGGCAAAGATGCTAGCCACGAAATCGAAAAGGGGAACTCCCTTCTTCTGGCTCCCATCCCTGGACCTGATTGATACAGTCCCGGAATCAGTTTCTTCGTCCCCGATAATCACCATGTACGCGGGCTTCATCTTGCGGTGATTCCTTATTTTCTTTCCAACAGTGTTGTCAGAATCGTCCACCTTTACCCTGACTCCAGACTCGTATAGTGCGGAGGCCACTGTAGCGGCGTGGACCTTGTGCTTCTCGGAAATAGTGATTATTTGAACCTGTACTGGAGACAGCCATGTTGGAAAGTTGCCTGCCCAGTGCTCAGTGAGGAATGCAACAAACCTCTCGTGGGTGGAGAGAGGCGCTCTATGGATCACAAACACCTCGCCGTTGTCAGAGCCAGTCTCGTCAGTGTAGGACAATCCGAACCTCTCCTTCGCAGCGAAGTCTAGCTGTATCGTAGACATCGACTCCTCCCTTCCAAGTAGTGTTGTGAACTGTATGTCTATCTTCGGTCCGTAGAATGCTGCCTCACCGACAGCCTCCACATAGTCGACTCCCAACTCGTCTAGAATTCCTCTCAGGTGATTTTGAGTCGACTCCCAGTTCTCTGGTTGATCAATGTACTTCTCCGTGTTCTCTGGATCCCACAGAGAGAGCCTGAAGTGGTAGTCATCAAATCCAAATGCGGAGTAGTAGTCTTGAACCATCCTTACATTATCAGCGACTTCAGAAGCTACTTGATCGAGAGTGCAGTAGATATGGGCGTCATTCATCGAAAGCATCCTAACTCTAAGTAGTCCAGCTAGAGTTCCTGACAATTCATTCCTGTATACGGTACCATATTCGGCTATCCTCATCGGTAATTCGCGGTAAGACCTCTTCTTATTGCTGAACACGAGGTGATGGAAAGGGCAGTTCATCGCCTTCAGGTAGTATTCTCCATCGTCCATTTCCATAGGGGGATACATCCCATCTGCATAATGAGGTAGATGACCGCTCGCCTCAAACAGCTCCTTCTTCCCAAGAACCGGAGTGGTGACCCTCACATACCCATATGCTTCCTCGGTTTCAACAGCGAACTTCTCAATCTCACCTTTCAGAATCTCGCCATTAGGGAGCCAGACAGGCAGTCCCTTGCCAATCATCTCGTTAATCATGTACAGCTCCATTTCCCTACCTATCTTCTTGTGGTCACGCTTGGCGGCCTCACCCAATTGGCGGACCCTCTCCTTAAGCCCCTCTTTCGTAGAATAGCACATCCCGTATATTCGAACTAGGGACTCCCTGTTCTTATCGGCCCTCCAGTATGCCTGACTCGTGCTTGTTAGCTTGAACCACCTTAGGTGTGAGGTACTAGGGACATGAGGGCCCCTGCATAGGTCGATGAAATCTCCCTGCCTGTAAGCTGAGGAACCCACATCGCTGCCTATCTTGTCATCCATTATCTCAATCTTGAACGGATTGTCAGAGAACAACGAACGCAGAGAATCGTTATCGTGCTCTTCCCTTGAAATCTGAAGATTCCTTTTGACGAGTTCCTTCATCCTCTTCTCTATCGCCTTCAATTCATCTTCTGAGATCGAGTCCATGTGGAAGTCGTAGTAGAATCCGTGATCGATAGGAGGCCCAATAGTGGGCTTGGCTTCCGGAAACATCTCGGTGACAGCCTGGGCCAGTAGGTGGGCACATGAGTGCCTGAGTATGTATGACCCCTCTTCCGAGTCGCCAGAGATTGGCTCCACCGAGCAATCAGAATCTAGAACGTGGGACATGTCCCTCTCCGTCCCATCGACGAAGGCCGCCACGGCTCCAGACCTCCTGCCGTGGACGTTCTCTATGACCTCGCCTGCAGTTATTCCAGCGGAATACTCGTGGTGCTCACCGTTTCCAACGTTCACATTGATCATCGCCATAGCTGCACGCTCCGCTCTATCCGCTGACACTCTCTCGTTTGAAAGCGTCTATTCACTTATCGGCCCAAAGGGCCGAATTGCCACATTCAAATCCGAAGCGATAAGACCACACGCCCCTAGGCTCGTACATGCCCCGACTCGGCTTGCTGACCAATCCAGATGCAGGACTGGGCGGTAGGCTAGGGCTCAAGGGCTCCGATGGACAGGCTGAATATGCTAGGTCTCAGGGCGCCGAGGATCGCTCCGGTCCAAGGATGAGGGCAATGCTAGAACATTTCCTCGCAATAGGAGGGGGTGGATTAGATGACTGTCATTGGGTCACTAGTGATGGCCGGATGGGCACAGATTGGATTCCCGAGGGAATAAAAAACGTCGATTGCGCTCACTCTTCGTCAGGTACGACATCAGCAGAAGACACCTCCACAGCGATATCCTCGTTACTTGACTCCGACATCGACCTCCTGATCTACGCGGGAGGGGATGGAACAACCAGGGACATAGTGGCAGCCCTAACCGAGTACGATGCCCCCGAACTTCCCGTAATCGGAGTTCCAACGGGGGTGAAGATGCATTCAGGATGCTTCGCCTCATCCCCGAAGGCTGCAGCCGAGGTACTGGCATCGTGGATATCGGGAGATCTTCTGGTTGCCAGCACCGAGGTATTGGACCTTGACGAGGACCTCTACAGACAGGGAAAATGGGTAGTCAGGATATATGCAGAGGTCATGACCCCCTCGAGTCCACGCTGGATGCAGGGGGCGAAGATGAGGGTAGAGGCCTCGGGCGAGGGAGAGATAGTCGAGGGAATCGCCGAGCATATACAAGAGACCCTCGTCGAGGAAGACAGGCTCATCCTGTGGGGCTCCGGGGGAACTCTCAGGTCAATAGGTGAGTTGATTGGCTTCCAACTGACTACACTCGGAATCGATGCTACAAGAGGTTCTGAACAGGTGGGAACAGACATAAACGAAAGTGAAATTCTCGAGATATTGGATTCGCATGTAGGAACCGTGACGCTCCTGCTATCTCCGATGGGGGGTCAAGGGTTCCTGATTGGTCGTGGCAATCTCCAACTTTCACCGAGCGTACTCAGAAAGGTTGGGATTGATGGCATTCTGGGCGTTGTTACACCTGCCAAACTTTTGACTCTTCGAAGCCTGAGGATAGAGACGGGGGAAGCAGAACTGGACACTCTCTTCTCGGAGAAGAAGTATCTGAAGGTCCTCCAGGGATATAGGACCACAAGGGTTCTACCCGTCTCAGTAGATTGAACCGAAAACTACCCCCTGGCATCATACATCCGGAATAATCCTAAATAATTCGGTAAATACCGAATTTCATGAACTGTGAATGCTGTGATTGCAACCCTTGTGGGTCAGACTGCAAATGTGATAGTTGCTGCTAATCTCCGAAGACACTACCGCTTAGAAGAGTTGACAAGTACTAGGGATGGCGCATAGCCATGAGCAAGGATTCGATTGAGGGTGAGCCGACTTCGGGAGTACAGGATGGACTGTTTCCTGAGAGGTTGGTCGACGGTCTTCCGACAATGTACTGCTTCGAGACTTGCCCATTCTGCTTCAAGGTCAAGGCGCTTTTGGGCTCTAGGGGAATCGAGTACTCCAAGGTCGAGGTAGATCCCACATTCAAGACGCAGCTGAAGTGGTCGGAATGGGGAAAGGTACCGATCTACGTCGATTCAGATGGGACCCAGGTGACTGACTCCAATTACATCCTCCACTACATCGACTCAAACGACTCCGACTCTTTCCCGCGCATGGGTGAAGACCCTGAGCAGGATAGGTGGATGGACTTCTCAAACAAGGTCCTGGGTAAATCCATCGTGGCCGTGATTTACACTTCCTACAGGACGTCCCTCCAATCCCTCGATTACGTTACGAGAGTCGACAACTTCTCGTTTGGAAGCCGCATAATCAACAAGTGGCTGGGGGCGTTCATCATGCGAATGGTCGGGAAGAGTAGGGCAGAGATGTTCGAACTACCCCCTCGCGAGAATCTACAATTCCAACTGGACGAGATGTCCACGGGCATCAAGGGAGACTTCTTCGGGGGCGAGGAGCCAAACGGCTCCGACTACGCAAACTTCGGAATTCTTCGTTCCATGCAGGGCCTGAATGGGTTCGATATAGTCGAGGGGCACAATGTGGTTTCCCCCTGGTATGGAAGGATGCAGCAGCACTCCGGAGTTTGAATTACATAATTATCGGCAAGGCTCCTGATGCCAGCATCAGTCCTCCCACCACCTCTCCTCCTTTGGAGAGATGTCGAAGTCGGCCCGGCTGTGCAGAGTGTGTCCCCCATCCGAGAAGACGCGTATACTCACCGTTCCTTTGCGCCTCTCGGGGAACGAGGCGTCGGAGACATCGAGGTCCTCCAGCCACTTCCATCTCTCTCCCTCCTCTCCATGGTCCTCGTCTGAGGCCCCGAACGGGTAAATCGCCACCCGGGCGGAGCTGCTTCTGGGGGGGTCGTTGATCCTGAATCGAACTGGCTTGCCCTCAATCGCCTCCAACACCTCGATAGCGGGGGCCTTGGGGTCCTTGCGAGCAGGAGTGGGATTGGCCTTGAACGCCTTTCGGGTGATACCCAGACCAACGAGGGATAGCGAGCCGATGCCGGACATGATTGATCCGGCTAGCATCAAGCCTCTGGCTTCCAC
>MDSW01144711.1_pt1 | contig 48005 bp, 54 predicted proteins | sample 811171 | NCBI WGS metagenome assembly MDSW01 (sample SAMN05326641, study PRJNA326480) | marine metagenome | isolation source: seawater | place: Atlantic Ocean: North West | collected 2012
CCGACGCCATGTCGTGAGACAACAACATTCTTGCCAGCAAAACAACTTTGCTGGTTGCAGGTGTTTTAGCGGTGCGCTAGGAAACTCTTGTTCACGGAGTTTTCTAGCACGGCGTCAGGCTTCACGGTCTGGCGTCGTCTCCTTTTCGGGGGTTTTGCACAGCCTTACGTGCGGGGTTGAGATGACGCGCGCGGCAAAACCGCGCGCAGATTTTGTCAGTAGCGAACTTCTTCAGAACCATAGTTCCCGGCGTGATCACGCCAGTCGACGAAGACGGAACGGTAGAAGTAGCTGCCACATCCATTCGGGATGCTCAGGCCGGATGCGGCTGGCACCTGGCCCACGGTGGATCTTGTCCATCGGTAGTCGCCCTGCACGCCGTAGGACCCCAATCGCGTCGAGTCGCTGCGATTGCAGTCGCCATCTCGGTTTTCATGCTGGCGGTACTGGATGTGATAGACCCGTATGCTGCGCACGAAATCAAAGGCGTCGCCTGAGATGTCGATGTCAGCTTGCTCATCTGCTTGGACGTGAACAAGGGGTATCGGAGTCGATTCCTGCGGTTCGGGCGGATCGCGGAACGTGGTGTCATTAAGGCGTTCCATAGGCGACATCGGGCTGGGATCGTTGAACGACACACCCATCGGACACCGCCAGATTTGTAAGGGCGGCTCGATCGGCCATGGTGTGATCCGCCGAATGAAGACCGCTCTGGCATGCGCGCAGGGCGCGGAGGCAGGCCAGCCGCCCGCAAGGCAGAGGAGGATTGCACAGTCGACCTGATAGGCTTGAGCCGGACCTGACGAGGCCATTAGTCCGGATATGGTTAGTGCCGTGGCTGTTGCCACGCTGTGGATCACGTGCTTCATGATGCCGACTCCATCTATAATGGTGCAGCGATACGAAACAACATTAATGATAGCAAGAAGATTTGATTGATGGTTGCTTGCGACTGTTCGCTTGTGTCGCTTGACCGCTTCCAAGATCTGACGCCGGTTCTGGCTGCTTCTGCGTCTTGAAAGTGGCCAAAATTGCGGACCCCTTTCACGTTAGCTGCTAAACAAACGTCTGTTACAAAGGGGAAATTGGGTGTTCCAATGTGGCCGCGAAAGTGGTCACGGAAGGACAGATCGAATGAGCCCTCCAAACCGCGTGGCGCAGCGCTCGTGGCCTCGGGAAGGGCTGTATCGGGAAACTGCCGGGCCCGGCTCTCCGCATGGAATCCGGGATCAGAAGGGCGGGAGCAGCCAGCGAGCCGATTTGGGGCCCAAGTTGGGATCGAGCATGAGCTTGAATATCTATGTCAGTATCTGATACGATTGAGCATGGATAGGAGAGTCTGATGCCAAACGTCCACCTGACCGAACCGATGCAGAAATATGTGCAGGCGCAGATCGAGTCCGGCGCCTACGCCAATCTGAGCGAAGTCGTGCGCGCCGGCGTAAGGATGCTGATGGAGAAGGATGGCGCCCGGCAGTTCTATTCCCTCAAGGCCGACCTAGAGGAAGCAGCCTCCCTGGCCGAAAATGGGGATTTCGCCGAGTTCGATGCTCATGCCTTCGAACCGGATGCGTTTGATCGCTGACCCACATGACTATTCGGCTTTCCGGTCGGGCCAGGGCCGACCTTGAAGAGATCCGTGCCTACACCGTCGAAACTTGGGGTAGGGACCGATGGCTCGTCTATTACCGCCAGTTGGTCAACGCCTTCGAGCAGATCACCGGGGATCCCGACCGGGGTCGGGACAGGAGTCTCTTCGTTCCGGGGATGCGGTCCGTCAACTGCCAACGTCACGTGATCTTCTACAAGCGGCTAGATGCCGCGGATGGGGCGGCAGTCATCCTGCGCATCGTGCACCAGCGCCGCAACATGCCCGCGCTCGTCTACTACGAGGGTCTCGACGGCGGTTAAGCTCTTGCGTTTCCTCATTTCAATGGCTCGACCAGTCTTCCATAGTCTTCACTGACCTCGTGAAACGCGCGTTGGCGCCCGGCATTGAGGCAACGGAAGTAGTCCTACACATCGGCAAAGTGGATCTCAAAATCGCTCAAACCCGACCAATTTGAATGTTGGAAGCGCTAAGAATTACTGCTTCGATACCTGGTCATCACGCGAGCACTCAATTCCCATTGTGATCATGTTGATGTGGCTCGGTTTTTGTGCGCTGAAGAAACCAATGCTCAAAGATCAATACACAAGCCATGATCGCGAATGCGACCACTACAATCATTGGATCGCTCTGCCACTTTAGTGAAGCGAATACGACAAGCACGATCGCGTCGAGACCGATTGCAGTCAACATGATCCATCCATGCGCAGAAAGCTCGGCCCTAAGGTTTCGGTACACTCCCCAGTGAATAACCATATCCATTACAAGGTAAAAGAAGGCCCCCATAGAAGCTATTCGGCTAACGTCGAAGAGAATGGTCAGCAGGCTCGCAATCACTACTGTGTAGATCAGTGTATGGTCGCGGACTCCGCCTGACATCCCAAAATGACTGTGCGGGATCAATTTCATCTCTGTCAGCATTGCCAACATACGAGATACCGCAAAGATGCTGGCAATCACGCCTGATGCAGTTGCGATCAAAGCGAGCGCGACGGTCAGATAGAAGCCCGTTTCCCCAAGGGACGGTGCTGCCGCTTCCGCGAGCGCATAGTCTTTTGCTTCGACGATCTTGCCAAGCGGCAAGCTGCTTCCCACCGCAAATGCTACCAAGAGATACACCACTACGCAGACCGCCAATGAAATGATGATCGCGCGTCCGATGTTGCGGTGTGGGTCCACTATCTCGGCGCCGCTGTTGGTGATTGTCGTGAACCCTTTGAATGCCAGAATTGCCAACGCTGTGGCACCAACAAATCCACTGAGACCCTGTGAAGCTGTTCCATCTCCTGTTGTGCCAAAAGTAAACCCGCCGGCCCAAAGCGCAGAGATCCCAAACAGAGTGATACCGCCAACTTTCAGTACGGCGAGCAATTGGGAAATCCAGCCTACAGAGCGGTTGCCCGAGATGTTGACGACATAGGCTGCGATAATGAGAGCAACGCCTATTGCCGGAACCAGTAAGCCATCTGGTGCAATGCCCAGTCCACGGAGCAAATAGTTTGCGAAGGTCCGTGCGACTAGGCTTTCGTTAATGACCATTGACAGAGCCATAAGCAAAGCCGCTGCAGCGGCTACGGCGGTTGGTCCATAGGCCTTTTGCAGGATCATTCCAATTCCGCCAGCTGACGGGTAGGCATTGGACATTCTTATGTAAGTGTAAGCGCTGAAGGCTGTAACGATGGCTCCAACGATGAACACAAGTGGAAAGGTAGGGCCGGCCAGTTCCGCAATTTGGCCTGTGAGTGCCAGAATTCCGGCGCCAATCATGACACCAGTCCCCATGGCGACGGCATCCCAAAGAGAAATGCTGCCCGCTTTATAGTCGCTATTCATCGTCGATCTGCTTTCTATTTTTGAGGGTCAAAAAGACAAAAGGCAGTGCTGTCACAACCCCAAGTCCTATCGTGATCCATTCAGCCGTTCCCCAATCCCCTGACATGGCCACAGCTCCAAAATGGGCAAGAACAAAACTCGCCGGCAAAATCCCGGCAAAAGTTGCCAGCATGAAGCGCCATAGATGAAGTTGGCTCAAGCCCGCAACATAGCTGATTGCATCGAAAGAAACGAATGGAAGCAGGCGGGACGCAAACACTGATAACATCAGAGCCTTTTGCGACCCCAACAGCCCGAACTCTGAATATTTACCCAAAAAACGCCGAACTGTGCTTCGACCGAGTTTTCGCGCGATGACAAATGCGATTGTAGCACCGAGCTCCGAGCCTATGGCTACGTAGGCGGCTCCGAGATAGTGGCCAAATGCAGCCCCGGCGGCTAGTGCGATTGGTGCGCTCGGTATGGGGCTTGCGACAATCGCGAGGGCCATGAGTGCAATAACCGCGAGGGGGCCAACGGCTCCGGCATTTTCAATATGGCGCTGCACTTCAGCCTGTGAAAAGGCGACCCCAAGATTGCTCAGAGAAACCGTGCCCGAAAAAAGGCCGAAAACTGCAAGAGACAGAACAGTTGCTATCGCCAAACAACCAATCAGGCGACCATATCCCCATGCTTGCACGATCATGTGACCGTGAACTGCGCCATCATTCCTCCATCTTCGTGTTCAAGGATGTGACAGTGATACATGAAGGGATTGGCGCGATCTGCCGTCTGCTCAAAGCTGACCAGGATATCGACACGGCCATTTACGAGCACGGTATCCTTCCAGCCAGAATTTTGTATGCTTGGTTTCTTTCCGTTTTCGGCGAGCACCTGAAACCTCACGCCATGAACATGAAACGGGTGCATCATCATGTTTGAGGAGACTTGCCAAATCTCGGTCGCCCCCTTCGAAAGAGACAAGTCTATCCTCCCCATGTCGAAGGACTGCCCATTGATCGCAAACCGATCATTCGACCTACGCATCATCATGCCCATCCCCATTGGCATATCGAGTGTGATCTGACGTGTATTGACTGATCGGGCCTCACTGTCAGGCAGGACGCCGCCCAAGTCGGCGGGTATTTCCAGAATGCGGGCAGGAAGTCTCACATCCACACCAAAGGGTAGAACTACGAAGCTCCCCCCAGCAGTGCTCGCGCCGCCCATCATCCCACCCATCATCTGATTGGGATTTGCAGAGGATACCAGCGTGCCAGCCTCTCCTCCCGAAAAATCGACGAGGACTTCGTATCGTTCGCCGGGAGCGATCACGAGGGACTCAATTGCGACAGGTTGATTAAGATAGCCACTGTCCGTCGCGATGAGGTGCATCTCGCGACGGTCAGAAAACGATAGGGGATAAATCCTCGCGTTCGAGCCGTTGAGCAAGCGCAAACGGACAATACCGCGAGGGACGACAGCCTGGGTGCCTAGCTGACCGTTAACAAGAATGACATTTCCCATGAAACCCATCATCTGATCTGGCATAGACAGGCCATAATCGATGCGGCCCTGCCGGTCGAACCGGCGGTCTTGCAGAACCAATGTCAAATCATCGACGCCGTATGAGATCGGGAGACCCCGAGCATCGTCCCGACCGTCATCAACGTGGATCACACCGGCCAATCCCCTTTGAACTTGTCGTCCGGTGTCGCCATGAACGTGCGAGTGGTACCAAAGAGTAGCGGGTGGTTGTGTCAGATCCAGTTCGGGAGACCAAGTCGTGCCCGGTTCAATCGTCTGGTGTGGGCCGCCGTCAACTTCGCCGGGTATCAGCATACCGTGCCAGTGCACCGAGATTTTCTCTGACAGCGTATTGTCGATCTGTGCTTGCGTCGAAGCTCCTGCGGGAAGACGTAGTGTAGGCCCCAAAAAGGATTGGTTGAACCCCCAGGTTTCGCCGCCGCCCAGTCCTGTAAAATCGGTCTTGCCCTTTTGGGCAGTCAGACGGAAATGCCGATCGCGGGTTGCGTCGAGCAATGGTGGCATAGCCAACGCCCTGACACTCTCCTGTGCGATGGCCGCCAGCGGACCTGTGGCAAACGGCAGGCCAGCCAAGCCGGCGATGAAGGCTCTACGATTGGTCATGGTATAGCTTGTGTCTCACGCTAGCTCACTTGGGAGGGCGGCCAGTGCGGCTTCTCTTGTTACTGTCGGCAGACCTTGCTCGATCCAGCCGGATCTCCCCGGGGCGCCAAGCATCCCGCCTACGGCGTCAACAAAGCCGGCAGCTTTCGCTTCACGCAACTTGCTCATTACGAGACCTGAGCGATGGCCGGTCCGACAAATCAGGGCGACCGGGCGTCCCGCAGCAAGATCGCGGGCGGCGAAGAGGCGCTCCCCGAACCGCGGATGGGTCATGTCGATTGGCCACGCCCCCTCCGCGACGCCGGTATCTTGCCATTCCTCGGGTCTGCGGATGTCCACAAGCCTTGCCAAATCGCTTTTCAGCGCATCATGGAGAGTATCGAGCGCCCATACGTCATGGTTGTCAGCCCAAGCTGGCGAATAGGCAAGCAAGGTGCTCGATGCGAACAGGCCAAAAGTTTGACGGCGGCTCAGCATGGTCTGCCTCCTCAGTTTAGTTTATGCGTTGTCAACCGCAGATCGCAGCATATCGCGCACCTGCGCGGCGACTTCGTGCAGCTTCTCATTCTCGACAGCGGCCATCGAAGCCACAGGATCAACAGCGCTGATTTCAGTGCCGTTTTCGACCGTCCGCAAGATCACGTTGCAAGGCAGCATCGATCCTATACGGGGCTCCAGCCCAATGGCCTCCCATGCCATATGAGGGTTGCACGCACCCAGAATGCGGTATCCATCCATGTCGCGGTCAATCTTTTTCTTCATTGTTGCCTGGACGTCGATTTCGGTCAGTACACCAAATCCCTTTTCTTTCAGGGCTTCGCGCAGGCGCATCTCCGCATCATCAATCGCCGTATTGGGCAGATGTCTGTTGTAGGTATAACTCATTTTGAGCCCTCTCGATCTTGTTCAGGCAAACCCAAAGCGCCGAACCGTTGACGGGCTTGCCTGAATGGGGAAATTCTGAACGACGGGGTTCAGTTGTCTTGGTCCGTCATCATTCCGGGATTTGCTGTCATACCCTGTGCCATGTTGTCGGCAGGGGCGACTATTTCGCCTTGAGAAATCTGGCCGTCGCCATCAGCATCGAGCATCTGGAAACGATCGACCATGGTCTCGCGCATCGCCTTGGCGTGAAGCGACGCGAATTCGTCAATCGAGAGCGTGCCGTTACCGTCGGCGTCATAGTCCGACAGCATCGACTGAAGGCCCTCATGCGCCTCTTCGGGAGACACTGCGCCGTTTCCATCCATATCGAACATTGACATCATGTTGCCCCCCATCATCGGGAACATACCTTGACCGGTTGTGCTTGGTCCCATGATGCTGCCGTTTCCGCTCATCATGCCCGAATGCATTTGCATCATCATGCGCATCATGCCGTGCATCATCTGAAGATGCTCGGCCATCTGACTGGGATCCATCATGCCGCCACCCATCAGCATTCCGGGCCCGCCCGTCCCTGCCATCGGTTGAGCAAGTACATTGGGAGAGACGCTTTCAGCGCCCGCAGCTTGGTGATGGCTGTCATCGGCGAGCGCAGCACCTGCTGTGAGAACGGCAACCAGAAGACCGGTAGAAATTTTTGTTGAGTAGGACATTTTGAAGCCTTTCCTTCTTTTGACCTCATACAACTTGGCATCAAACATTTGAATGTAAGGACGTACACCCGTGGATTTGTATCCGTCTGTCGCAATGGACAGGGGCTGATACAATTGGCGACAAAAAGGAACCTGACCGTCTGATTTCCAATGCTTTAGAAGGGCCCCATGCAACACGCGCCACATATTCTCGTCGTGGATGACCATGAACAGATCCGGAAAAGTGTAACCCGCTATCTGGAAAAGAATGGCATGCGAGCAACCGCTGCCAAGGATGCGGCGGAGATGGACGCGAAGCTGGCTGTCGGAAGCTTCGACCTACTGGTCCTGGATATCATGATGCCTGGCGAGGATGGCCTTTCCGTTTGCCAACGTCTGTCAAGCGAAGGGCGACTGCCGATCATCATGTTGACCGCGCTCGGTGAAGATGCGGACCGTATTGTCGGTTTGGAGATCGGTGCGGACGATTATCTTCCCAAGCCGTTTAATCCACGCGAACTCCTTGCGAGGATCAAAGCCGTCCTGCGAAGAAGCGAGCACAAAGAGGCCTTCACCGGATCTCTGAGCGGCCGCAAAGTCCGCTTTGCACACCTTACCTTGGATGTAGACCGGCAGGTGCTTCTCGACGACGCGGGACAAGAGACCGCTCTTACGGTCGCAGAATTCAAACTGCTGACGGTCCTTCTGGAGCGCCCTCGGATGGTGTTGAGCCGCGATCAGTTGCTAGATCTTTCTCAGGGCATTTCCGCTGGTCCGTTGGACAGGAAAATTGACAACCAGATTTCGCGCCTTCGGCGAAAGCTCGAGCCCGACATTCTCCGTCCACGTATTATCAAGACGATCAGAAGCGGCGGCTACTGCCTGTCGGTCGACGTCGAGGTGTCCGAATGATCTGGCGGCTCCTACGATCTCTCCGGATCCAACTCGTTCTTCTCATCATTATCGCGTTGGGGATCGCACAGTTTGTCAGCCTGTGGCTCTTCGCCGATGAACGAAGCCTCGCCATACGGGCTGCTCTTGGGTTTGAGGCAGCTGGACGAGCGGCAAATGTTGCGCGCTTGATTGAAGAGGCACCCGCTGACCTGCGCCCATCAATTATCCGCGCAGCGAACTCGCCCCTTGTTCGCTTTGACCTCGGGACGAAGCCGCTTGTGCAACATAGCGACCATTCGGATGGCGGGTTGGTTGAAACCCGCGTCCGCGCACTCCTGAACGACAGCTACAGTCGCGACATTCGTGTAGAGCTTCACCAGATCCAAGGCGCGATCCTGCCGCTACCGAACCTGTCGCACGAAATGACCGAGATGCACTTGGCCATGATGCGAGGTGAACTGTCCGCTATCGAGATGAACCTTTCAATTTCGATCGCCGGTGGCCAGTGGTTGAACGTAAGTACGCGCTTTGAGCGTCCGCCGATCCAGTGGCCGCTTTATTCCATGCTGACATTTGGTCTGACGGCAATGGCCCTGTTGGTCGCAGTGAGCTGGTTTGTCATGACCGGACTGCTGGGCCCTCTGCGGCGATTGGCCGGGGCGTCGGAACGATTGGGGCGTGGAGAAGACATAGACGCGTTGCCAGAACGGGGACCCCAGGAGGTTCGGGAGCTGACCGCTGGTTTCAACCGCATGCAGGACAGGCTGACACGGTTCGTTGCCGACCGAACGAGGGTTCTGGCGGCCCTTGGACATGATCTTCGATCTCCGCTTACCGCAATGAGAGTACATTCAGAAATGGTAGAGGAAGACGAAACCCGAGAGAGTCTCGTCGCAACCGTCGAAGAAATGCAGTCGATGGTGGAAGCAACCCTTACCTTCGCGAAAGGTCTCTCAGGGAACGAACCAATGCAGGATGTTGACCTGCAATCGTTCCTAGAAGCTCTGCGGGGGGATATGGTCGTACCGTTTGTGCTCTCTGACGGCCCCGAAGTCACGGTTCGATTGCGCCCCAATGCCATTCGACGGGCATTGCGAAACGTGATCGAGAACGCGGTGCGCTACGGCGGGTCCGCAACGCTGGGCTGGATATCAGCCGATGGGGAAATAGAAATTTCCGTCACTGACAGAGGGCCGGGGATTCCAACCGCAGAATTGGAACGCGTATTTGACCCATTCTTCAGGCTTGAAGAAAGCCGATCTCTGGAAACCGGCGGGCATGGGCTGGGCCTGTCGATCGCAAGGTCCATTCTTCGCGCGCAGGGTGGGGAGATCAGTCTGGCGAACCACCCGGACGGCGGGCTTATCGCGACAATTCGATTGCCAGTTGCTGAAACATGAAATGACAGAAAAGGAAACCGACATGCTTAGACTTACCAACACAACCGCAGCATTCACGCTGTTCGCGACGGCCGCCATGGCGGACCCAGGCGGAGATTATTACGGCCACATGTGGGGCGGTGGATTTGGAATGCTGGGAGGGCTGATGATGATCGTGTTCTGGGGCGTGATTATTGCGCTGATATTCTTCGCCGTTCGCTGGTTCAGCGAAAAGGACCGTGTTTCCGGGTCTAGTGCTCAGGACATTCTCAGGGATCGCTTCGCGCGCGGTGAGATTGATGAAGACGAGTATCGCAAGCGCAAGGCCGCTTTAGACGACTGAGAAACTGATCACCAGTCGATCCCACTGCCAAAGATCATGAGGCTCCTATGACCCCGGAACTCGGCCATTTTGTGCTGGCCCTCGCATTGGCGTTGGCCATCGTCCAATCGACTATTCCTCTTTTCGGCGCGGCCCGGGGCAATCTTCTCTGGATGCGTTCAGCCCGGTCAACTGCTTTTGGGCAGGTCGTCTTCGTCGGACTTGCCTTTGCCGCCTTGATGCGCGCTTTTGTTGTCTCTGATTTCACTGTTTTGAACGTCGCGAACAATTCGCATTCGCTGAAACCAATGATCTTCAAAGTCGCGGCGACTTGGGGAAGTCATGAAGGATCGTTGCTGCTCTGGGTCTTCATTCTGACCATCTTCGGTGCTGCGGTTGCTGCTTTCGGCTCAAACCTACCGGAAACACTTCGAGCGCGAACTTTGGCAATGCAGGCATGGATCAGCGTCGGGTTTCTGTCCTTCCTTCTCTTTACATCCAATCCGTTCGAGCGCGTCTTTCCTCCGCCGCTTGATGGCGCTGACCTCAATCCTCTGCTCCAGGATATCGGCCTCGCGATGCACCCGCCGCTGCTGTATTTTGGATATGTCGGCTTCTCGATCGTCTTTTCGTTTGCAGCCGCAGCCTTGATCGAGGGACGGATCGACACAGCCTGGGCAAGATGGGTTCGACCCTGGACACTGGCCGCGTGGATCAGCCTGACTGCGGGGATAGCTCTCGGATCGTGGTGGGCATATTACGAACTGGGTTGGGGTGGATGGTGGTTCTGGGACCCGGTTGAAAATGTCAGTTTTATGCCCTGGCTTCTCGGGACAGCACTTCTCCATTCGGCGATTGTCACTGAAAAGCGTGACGCGTTCAAAAGCTGGACAATCCTGCTCGCGATCTTGACGTTTTCGCTGTCACTCCTCGGCACATTTGTGGTTCGGTCTGGCTTGCTGACCTCTGTGCATGCTTTTGCCGTGGATCCGGAGCGAGGCCTATACATTCTTGGCCTGCTTGCGATTTCAATTGGTGGCTCACTTGCACTCTATGCGTGGCGGGCGCCAATGATGGAAGGTGGCGGGTTGTTTAAGCCGATTAGTCGAGAGGCAGGGTTGTTGCTAAACAACCTGATCCTGGCTACAGCGACTGGCACGGTTCTGTTCGGTACGCTTTATCCGCTGTTTCTCGAAGCCGTTTCTGGTGACAAGATTTCCGTCGGTCCGCCGTTCTTCAATGGCGCGTTCGTACCAATGATGCTCCCCTTGGTTTTTGTCATGGGTCTCGGGCCGTTTTTGTCCTGGAAACGAGCCGATCTGGTCGGAGTGCTTCAACGTGTCCGCTTCGTGGTGGTGCTGGCGGTGCTGGCAACGCTCGCAATTTGGTATTTCGCCAAAGGCGGGCCCGTGTTGGCATATCTTTCGATCCTCATCGCGCTTTGGTTGTTTTTTGCTTCCTTACGTGAATGGGCGCTGCGGGTTCGTTTGTTCGAGGTTCCGCTCCAGGAAAGCATCCGGCGTGCCCGCAATTTGCCCCGCGCGGCGCATGGAATGACGCTCGCTCATGCGGGAGTTGCGGTCTTGATGATCGGCATGATTGGCTCTTCGGTTTGGAAATCTGAAGAGATCGCATTTGTAGAGCCCGGCACGAGTGTCAACATTGCGGGATTTGATGTCACATTTGAAGGTGTGCAGCGCGTTCGTGGCCCGAACTATATTGCGGATCAGGGAACCCTGCGCGTCGAAAGGGGCGGCTCTTTCGTGACGGCTCTCAAACCTGAGCGGCGCAGCTATCCGGTCGCACAAAGTACGACAACAGAATCGGCGATACGGTCAACCCTGGCGGGAGACCTATACGCTTCGATCACGGAACCCTCTCTGGACAAAGCCGAAGAGAGCGGTGCCTGGACTCTGCGTATTCTCTATGAGCCATTCGTCGGCTTGCTTTGGTTGGGTGCGGCCATGCTTGTCATAGGCGGCAGTCTGTCCTTGTCCGATCGCCGCTTCCGTGTCGGGGCACCCCAAAGCTCCAAGGCACGATCCACGAAACCGGTCGCAGCGGAGTGAGCAATGAAACGAGCTGTAGCGATTATTCCCTTGGTACTGGCAGTGATTGTCGGCGGATTTTTCTTGTGGGGCCTGAATCCCAATCGTGACCCAAGCGAGATTCCTTCGGTTCTCATTTCTCAGCCAGCTCCCTCGTTCAATCTCGGGCCGGTGCCGGGTCTTGATGTACAGGGACTGTCTCGGGAAAACCTGCTCGGAAACCCAACGCCAGTCGTCGTCAATGTCTTCGCTTCCTGGTGCGTTCCCTGTCGTGCCGAACACGCGGTTCTGAGCGCTTTGGTTGAGCGCGATGGCGTGCGTTTGTTCGGGATCAACTACAAGGATCAACCCGCAGACGCGGTCAATTGGCTTCGAAATCTCGGGAACCCGTACGAACGTATTGGCTCGGATCTGTCAGGTCGTGCCGGGATCGAGTGGGGGATTTCGGGTGTGCCCGAGACATTCATTGTCGGAGGCGATGGAACGGTGCTCTACCGATACGTCGGCCCGATCGTCGGTGAAGAGGCTGTATCAGCCTTTCGCCAAGCTCTCCGACAAGCGGGTGTGTTAGAGGAGAGGAGCTGACATGCGTAGTTTCTTCCTTGTGTTGGCACTCATCATGCCAATGTCTGCGCAGGCTGTTGAGCCCGACGAAATCCTCTCCGATCCAATCCTCGAGGCTCGGGCACGGGAGGTTTCCAGGCAGCTTCGCTGCGTAGTTTGCCAAAATCAGGATATTGACAGCTCGAACGCCGGCGTTGCGCGCGACCTACGACTTTTGGTCCGGGAACGGTTGGTTGCGGGTGACACGAACGAAGATGCAATTGCTTTCATCCAAGCGAGATACGGCGACTACGTTCTACTGAAGCCTCCGTTTAAACCCGAGACCTACGCTCTCTGGTTTACCCCCCCACTCCTTGGGCTCTTGGCTCTGGGGATCGGTGGCGGCATCCTGATGGGCTCTCGAAAAAGAAAAAAAATCGCAGACCTGAGCGATGACGAGGAGGCCGAGGTCGCACGCATTTTCACTTCATCCAGCGAAGGGGACCACCGATGATATGGATTGCAATGGCAGTCCTCGCCTTGACTGCCTCAGGGATTGTTGCGGCTTCGGCGTGGAAGCCTGCCTTGGTGCAAGGTCCGGCCGAAGACAGGACTCTCGCAGTTTTGAAGGACCAGTTGTCTGAAGTCGATCGGGATGCTGAACGCGGCCTGCTTTCAGTCGCAGAGGCGCATGCGGCGCGACAGGAAATCAAGCGGCGGGTTCTCTCCGTGGGGAGAGTAAAAAACACCGGGGAATCCAGCGGCGGCGGCAGGGTCATACTCATGGCTGCTGCGGTCTTTGTGCCGCTGTTCGCGGCGGGGTATTACAGTTTTGCTGGAGCGCCAAACCTATCCAGCATCGCTTTCGAGGATCGCCAGGCAGAGGTCGCGCAAAATCGTGAAATCGAAGCGTTGGCGCAGAAGCTATTGCAGCGGTTGCAGGCGGATTCAGAAGGCGGAGCCTTGGAGGGCTGGATGCTCCTTGGACAGACCTTCATGAAATTGGGCCGCGCTTCGGATGCCGCATCGGCCTACGAGCGTGCAACACAATCCATGAATGCCGATTCTGCTGTGTTTTCGATCTATGCGGAAGCTCTCATCGTTTCCGAACAGGGGATCGTGACACCCCAAGCGAAGCGGGCCATTGCAAGAGCACTTGAGCTCGATCCGACCAATCCTGCTGGAACTTTTTACGATGCTGTCGGGCTTGCGCAAGCGGGTGCGAATGAGCAGGCCTACAATCGTCTTCTCACGCGATTGGACGAAGTGGATGGGTTCGCACCCTGGATGGAAACATTTGTCGCGGAAGCAAACCGGATAGGTGCGGCACTAGGCCGAGCGCCTATCAGTTTGTCGGATTATGCTCCAGTAATGTCAGGCAATTCGCCCGGCCCCACTGCTGCAGATGTCGAAGCGGCCAGCCAGATGGATGATGTCGATCGAGATGCATTTATCCGATCCATGGTGGAACGTTTGGCAACACGCCTTGAGGCTGAACCAGACGATATCGATGGATGGATGCGTCTTGGCAGGGCCTACAGGGTGCTCGGCGAAACTGACCTCGCCTTGAACGCGTACAGTCGAGCCAAAGAGCTATTGGTGCCCGTTTCCTCCGAAGACCCGCGCCAAAGTGTCATTTTGCAGTCCTTGGAAGAACTCCAGTCGGGCCAATAGCCCGCGGAAGCTTCACTCGCGATGAACAAACCATGAGAGAGCACGAACGGCGTATGTGCACGATCCGACCTCACCCGAATGACTAGAAAGAATGTCCATGCCTTTGTCCGCACTTCCGTTCCCAAATATCGGGCCGGATATATTTTCGGTTGAGATCGGCACGTTTACGTTGACTCTCCGCTGGTATGCGTTGGCCTATATCATCGGCCTTCTCGTCGGCTGGAGAATTTGTGTTGCCACGGTCAAACGCGCCGCTCTGTGGCCTGCATCGGGCGCCCCGCTAACACCGCGCCAAATTGAGGATCTTTTGACCTGGATTATCATCGGGGTGATCGTTGGCGGGCGGTTAGGGTTCGTGATGTTCTATCAGCGCGGGTTCTATCTTGCCAATCCGTTAGAAATTCTGAAGGTCTGGCAAGGGGGAATGTCATTTCATGGTGGGTTTGCTGGAGTAACCATTGCCGCGCTTGTTTATGGCATCCGTCAGCGTATGCCGCTCCTGAGCATGGCTGACCTTCTCGCTCTGGCAACGCCTCCGGGCTTGTTCTTGGGCCGGATCGCAAATTTCATAAACAATGAACTATGGGGCCGCCCATCGGACATGCCCTGGGCCGTCATATTTCCCGGTGACGCAGCGCAATCATGCCCGGGAATAACCGACATTTGCGCACGGCATCCTTCGCAACTGTACGAAGCCCTTTTGGAAGGCCTGTTGCTTGGCTTCGCTCTCCTATTCCTTGCGTGGCGGCGCGGATGGCTTAGGACACCAGGGGCAATTTGCGGGCTCTTCCTGGCCGGATATGGTTTTGCGAGAAGTTTTGTAGAGTTGTTTCGCCAGCCCGACGCTCAATTCGCAGACGTGAACAATCCGATTGGGTATGTTGTGCAGTTTGGTGACTGGGGGCTTACGATGGGGCAAGTCCTTTCCTTGCCGATGTTAGCCGCGGGATTTGGATTACTTTGGCTGGCGCAGAAGCGGTCCGCCATAGGATCGGCATCTTAGGGCGCAAATGAAACTTTCGACGCATTGCCTTATTCTACTGCGATATCCCCTGACGCTTCAGTCGTGATCCTCCTCACCCATTTGGTGCATCATTTCTTCAATCTTTTCGGGGATGTCGCCGGCAGAGAATGCCTTCTGTTCTTCGGAATCGTGAACGAACGCGATGATATCGGCAAGCTCCTGACCTGTGAATTCAATTTGCCCGCCGAGCTCATCCTCTTGGGCAGCGACCATCGCCGGCGCGCCGCGCCACATTCGGGCGGCAAATTCAAACGGGTTCATTGGCAGGTCCATATACGCTGCATCAAGGGCGGGGGCATCCTCGCCTCCGACCCCGTTGATAGAATGACAAACGACACAGCCTTTCGAGGCGAACAGCGCACGCCCCTTGGCTGCATCCATGTTTGGCAGGAACAGTCCGGAGCTCATCATCTGACTCATCGCCCCATTATCTGTCATATGCCCGCTGTCTTGGGCGCCGACTGGCAGCCCCCACACCACAGCAATGGCTAAGATCATCTGTCTGGAAATGTAGGTCATTTTGGTCTCCTTGGTTTGCAGGTTGCGCACACCGGGGTCATCCGGTCACCGATTCCGATAATATCCGGTCGGTCATTCCGATTTAATCCGGTCACGGATTCCGGGGTATCCGATCATCCCGGTTTCGAGTTGTGAGACCGGCTGCTGGGCGATCGTGCAGCAGGGTAGCCTTGCCGTCATCGAGGACGAGCAAGGAGCCCCAGAATGAGACGATTGCCAATGCGCAAGATTTCAGAAGCCCTTCGCCTGAGGGCCACCGGATTGTCGACGCGGAAGATCGCGAGGAGCCTGAACGTCGGGCAGTCGACGATCAGCGAGTATCTCAAGCGGGCGGAACGGGCCGGACTGTGTTGGCCGCTCCCGGACGGGCTGGACGAAGCCGCGCTGGAACGACGGCTGTTTGCACCGCCGGGCGGCCAAACGCGCCGAGGATTGGCGCAGCCGGATTGGGCTGCGGTTCATCGGCAACTCCGCCGCAAGGGGGTCACGCTGTCGCTGATCTGGGAGGAGTATCGCGCCGCCCATCCGGACGATGGCTATGGATACAGTCGGTTCTGCGACCTCTACCGTCGCTGGGAAGGCCGCCTGTCGCCCACCATGCGCCAGCACCATGCGGCTGGCGAGCGCGTGTTCGTCGACTATTCCGGCGATACCATCGAGGTGATCGATGGCGAGACCGGCGCGATCCGCGTGGCGCAAATCTTCGTCGGCGTCCTGGGTGCCTCGAACTATACCTATGTCGAGGCGACCTGGACCCAGAGCCTGCCGGACTGGATCGGCGCGCATGTTCGCTTGCTGGCCTTCTTCGGCGGTGTGCCCGAGCAGATCGTCTCGGATAATCTCAAGGCTGGTGTGACCAAGGCCTGCTTTCATGAGCCGCAGATCAACCGCACCTATGCCGAGATGGCCGCTCATTACGGCACGGCGATCCTGCCGGCGCGTCCCTACAAGCCTCGCGACAAAGCGAAGGCCGAGGTCGGCGTTCTTGTCGTCCAGCGCTGGATCATCGCGCGGCTGCGCAAACGGCGGTTCTTTTCTCTGGCCGAAGTGAACGCGGCGATCCGCGATCTGCTGCCGGGACTGAACGGCAAGGTGACCCGGCACCTGGGCGCCAGCCGCCGGGATCTGTTCGAACAGCTCGACCAGCCCGCGCTCCGGTCGTTGCCCGCGGCCCCCTACGAGTATGCCGACTGGGTCGAGCGGCGGGTCGGCCTCGATTACCATGTCGAAGTTCATAAGCACTACTACTCCGTGCCCCACCAGCTCCTGAAGAAGACGCTCTGGGCCCGGATCACGGCCCGGACTGTCGAGATCTTCCATGAAGGACAGCGCGTGGCATCCCATGTCCGGACGTCCGGGAACCGCAAGCATACGACCGTGGCCGCGCACATGCCCGCCAGCCATCGCCGATATGCCGGGCTTACCCCCGCCGAACTGCGGCGCATGGCCGAGAAGATCGGTCCCAACACGGCGACCCTGGTGGATCTGATCCTGCGCGCCAAACCCCATCCCGAGCAAGGCTTCCGCGCCTGCATCGGGATCGTGGGCCTCGCCAAGCCCCATGGCCGGGACGCCCTTGAAGCCGCCTGCCTGCGTGCTGGCGAGATTGGCGGCCTGTCTTACAGCTCGGTCAAATCAATCCTCCGGAACAACCTGCATCGCCGACGGCCAGAGACCCCCGCGGAGGGCCCGGCGATCACCCATCCCAATATCCGCGGCGCCAGCTATTTCCACTGAGAAGGAGACATCCGAATGCTCGACCATCCCACCCTGAACCACCTGCGTGCCCTCAAGCTCGATGGCATGGCGGAGGCCTTCGCCGAGTTGCAGCGGCAAGACGATGCCGCCGAGCTCAGCCATGCCGAATGGCTGGGCCTTCTGATCGACCGCGAGGCCGCGAACCGCAGCACGAAGCGCTACCAGAGTCGGATGCGCGCGGCCAAGTTGCGCCATGGGGGCGCCGCCATCGAGGACGTCAATTACCGCGCCCCGCGGCAACTCGACCGGGACCTGTTTCGCCAGCTCGCGCACGGCGACTGGATCGGAAAGCGGCAAAATCTGATCATCACCGGCCCCTGCGGTGTCGGAAAAACCTGGCTGGCCTGCGCGCTCGGACAGAAGGCCTGCCGCGACGGTCGCACCGTCCTCTATCACCGCTTGTCGCGTCTGTTCGCCGATCTCGAACTCGCCCATGGTGACGGGCGGTTTCCCCGCTTGTTCCGCCAGATCATTCGCACCGACCTGCTCATCCTGGACGACTGGGGGCCCGAACGGCTGACAACATCGCAGCGCCGCGACCTGATGGAAATCGTCGAGGACCGCTACCAGAACGGATCGATCATCATCACCAGCCAACTGCCCGTCGACGCCTGGCACGACGTCATCGGCGAGCCGACCTTCGCCGATGCAATCCTCGACCGCATCGTCCACAACGCTCACAGGTTGCCCTTGGACGGCCCCTCACTGCGAAAGAACGAAACATGACGCGCGACAGGGCCACCGCCACGCGCGACGCCGCGCCAGCGTCGTGGGGCGCGCACGGCGCCGCGCGCGGCTCCCCTATCACGAACCTCGAAAAGCTTGACCGCATCAAACAGAGGCGACATCAAGAAAGCACGCTCAGTGGCGACGTCTCGCGGTGACCGGATATCCGGAACACCTGACCGGATGTTGTCGGAATGCCCGACCGGATGCGTCGGTGTGCGCATTGCAGGTGATTGTCTGAACGCTGTTGCCCCTTCTCCGGCGATGGATTGTACCCAATACTGTTTATTGAACGGTCTGATGGACCTCGCGATCGTTCTTGTTTCCCCTCAAATCTGCGCGCGCCGTAGCCGAAGGGAGTTTAGGACGACCGAGATTGAGGAAGCGCTCATGGCAAAGGCCGCAAACATCGGACTGATCAAGATCCCGAGGAATGGGAACAAGATCCCCGCAGCGACGGGCACGCCCGCAGTGTTGTAGATCAGAGCAAAGAACAGGTTCTGGCGTATGTTCCGCATGGTCGCGCGGGCGAGTTTGCGCGCACGCACGATACCGTCGAGGTTCCCTTTGACGAGCGTGAACCCTGCGCTCTCAATGGCCACATCGGCGCCGGTGCCCATGGCAATCCCGACATCGGCCTGAGCCAGGGCAGGTGCATCGTTGACACCGTCGCCGGCCATGGCAACCTTGTGCCCCTTGGCCTGAAGTTCCTTGATGATCTTCGCTTTGTCTTCCGGCATCACATCGGCGCGGATCTCGTCGATGCCTAGACTGGACGCGACGGCCCTAGCGGTACGCTCATTGTCTCCCGTCGCCATGATAATACGGAACCCAAGTGCGTGCAGTTCCTTCAGGGCGGCCGGTGTGGTCGCCTTTACCGGGTCTGCGACGCTGACAAGACCGGCAACGTCATTCTCGACGACGACAAACATAACCGTTTCGCCATTATCCCGACGGGCATCCGCCTTGTCCCGAAGCTCTGCTGCATCAAGTCCGAGGTCAGTCAGGAGTTTCACGTTGCCGAGCGCCACTACCCGCCCGTCCACCGTGCCTTTGACGCCCTTGCCGGTGACCGCCTCGAAGGCGTCGGCTTTTGCCAGGTCGACGCCACGCTCTTCAGCACCGCGTACGATGGCTTCCGCGAGAGGATGCTCGGAGCCGCGTTCCAGCGATGCGGCAAGCCGAAGCACTTCTACCTCATCGTGACCCGGTTCAGGGTAGACGCCGACAAGTTTCGGCTTGCCTTCCGTCAGCGTGCCGGTCTTGTCGACGATCAGGGTATCGACCTTCTCGAACCGTTCCAGTGCCTCTGCATTCCTGATCAGGACACCCGCCTGCGCGCCGCGCCCCGTCGCCGTCATGATAGACATCGGTGTCGCAAGGCCGAGGGCACAGGGACAAGCGATGATGAGAACGGCAACGGCCGCAATAAGAGCATAGGAAAGGGCCGGGACCGGGCCCCAAATGGCCCAGCCAATGAAGGCCAGCACGGCGATGCCAATAACTGCAGGCACGAAATATCCGGAGACCTTGTCGGAGTATTTCTGGATCGGCGCGCGAGACCGCTGCGCATTGGCCACCATCTCGACGATTTGGCTCAGCATCGTGTCGGCGCCGACGCGCGTCGCCTCCATGATCAGGCTGCCGGTTCCGTTGATCGTGGCGCCCGTTACAGGGTCTCCTCCGACCTTTTCTACCGGTACCGGCTCGCCCGTGATCATGCTTTCGTCAACTGAGGACCTGCCTTCGACGACCATACCATCGACCGGCACCTTGTCACCGGGTCGCACACGTAGTCGGTCGCCGACCTGGACCTGTTCCAATGGAACCTCTTCCTCGCTTCCGTCGTCGCGGATAATACGTGCCGTCTTGGCGGCCATATCCAGAAGAGCACGGATCGCCTTGCCAGTGCCTTCGCGAGCGCGCAGCTCCATCACCTGTCCCACAAGGACCAGCGTGACGATCACAGCCGCCGCCTCGAAATAGACGCCGACATGCCCTTCGGCATCCCGGAACCCATCGGGGAATATGCCCGGTGCCAGGACGGCGATGATGCTGAACAGCCATGCGGCGCTTACACCCATGGCAATGAGACTGAACATATTGAGGTTCCTTGTCCGGAACGAGTTCCAGCCACGAACAAGGAAAGGCCAGCCGGACCAAAAGACAACGGGTGTCCCGAGCGCGAGTTCGACCCAGAGGGTGACGCGTTCACCGAATATCTCGCGCACCCCGCTCAGGCCAAGATAGGGGCCCATGGTCAGCACAAGGAGCGGTACGGTCAAAATGGCCCCCACCCAGAAACGACGGCTGAAGTCCACAAGCTCCGGGTTCGGGCCTTCCGCTTCCATGGCGGCCGATTCCAGTTCCAGCCCCATACCGCAGATCGGACAAGACCCGGGATGCGTCTGGCGCACCTGAGGGTGCATCGGACAGGTATAAACCGGGCCAGTGTAGTCGTTGGGAACCGAGTCCAAGTGGTTTGGCTCCACCGCGTCGCCCGTGTGCTGATGATGGGCGTGGTGTTGCGAGGGCTCGCCCTCCGGCACCAGATGCATCTGGCATTTCGGGCAATCTCCCGGTTCGGCGCGGCGTACCTCGGGGTGCATCGGGCAAGTGAAGACCGTGCCCGCGTAGCCAGAAGGAACTTGATCGTCAGATCCGTTGGCATGTTCGTGATGGTTGTTCATTCGGGGATCCTTTCCCGTATTTCTAGCTCATTGCCTCAAACCTAATTCTTCCAGTAACTGGAAGGTCAAGTGGCGCATTGAGCAACTTTCATTTCTGTCGCTAACAGCTCGCCGACGCAGACTGCGTTCGTTGAGTGTGGAATCGTATCGGTACTGACGATCCGCGCGGCACCGGCATGGCGGATTGCTTCCTCTGCGCCGTGTGCGAAAACCGCGTGGATAATTACGCAAGTCGCAGGTCGGGCACCGGCCTGCTCGAGTTGTTCGAGCGTTCGGATCAGCGTGTGTCCGGACGAGGCGATATCATCGAGGATCACGGGTGTCCCCTGTCGGAAAACGGCGCTGCCCGGCAGGCTGATCTCGACCTGCCGATCCCCGGAGCGATGTTTTGTCAGCACTTCGTAGGGGCGTCCGGCGAGCCTGGCGACTTCAGCCACCCATTGCTGGCTTTCGCTGTCAGGCCCAAGGAGCACGGCCTCTGGAACGTTCGCCGCAATCCAGTCGGCCAGCAGAGGGGCTGTGGCGACACGATATGCGGGAATGCGGAACAGCGCTGAAAGGCTCGGGTTGCGATGCAGATGGGGGTCAGCGGTCATCACCCAGTCGAAACATTCATCAAGAAATCCCGCGAAGATCGGGGCGCTCACAGCTTCGCGTGGATGAAACCGCTTGTCCTGGCGCATGTAGCCAAGATAGGGCGCGACCAGCCCCACACGCGCGGCCCCAAGTTCGCGCGCCGTCAGAGCTGCGAAACGCAGAGGCAACGCCAGCCGATCAGGATCGCGCAACGTGGCGAGGAAGGCGATTTCGCGTCCTGCAGGATCGCCGCCGAGCTTCACGAGGGTTTCACCATCGGGAAAATGGTGCAAGTCCACCGGCTGGATTTCGGCACCGGATGTCGCCGCCATTCTGCGCGCCAATGGCTCCATGCCGGGAAAGGGGGCGATAATGGTCATCAGTTTGCCTCCTCAATTGTGCAAAGTCCCAATTGCGCCTCGGCATAGGAGCGGGCGTATTCCAGTTCTCCCAGCGTTTCGGCGTGGATCTCGAACAGCGGCTTGCCAAATTCGATATGGTCACCGATCTGGACCAGAAGGCGCAGCCCTGCGAGCTGCTGCCGCGGTGCGCCGGCGAGTTTCGCTGTGCGCGCGATGCGGCGATTGTCAATCGCAATGAGGCGCCCCGCCGTGCGGGAGGTGATCACCGCATGATAACGCGCCTCACCGGGCTCAGTGAAACCGCCTTGTGCATCGCAAATCGCAATGAACTTCGCCTCGGCAGCGCCGCTGTCGAGCAGCTGTGCGGCCACCTTTCGCCCGCCCGCGCCGCCCGTCTCGGGGACAAGGTCCAGCAGCGCTCCAGCGATGTCGACTGCACGGTCGCGCAGGTCGACAGGGAAGTTCTCGTTGCGGCGTAGCACGGCAAGGACATCTTGGGCTTCAAGTGCGGGTCCAATTCCGCGTCCGACAGGTGCAGTCCCGTCGCTTTGATGGATCGAGAGCGTCAGGCCGATGGCCTTGCCAACGGCGCGGAGCCGCTCTGCCAGCGCAGCGGCGGTTTCCGCCGAGCGGACCTTGGCCGTTGGTCCGACGGGCACATCGATCAGCACGCGCTTCGCACCGACCGCAGCCTTCTTCGACAAGACGCTCGCCACCAGCTGTCCGTCGCTGTCGAAATCGAGTGGCCGTTCAATCCGGATCAGAACATCGTCCGCAGGGCTGAGAGCGAGGTTGCCCCCCCAAACGATGCACCCGCCCTCAGCCTCGACGACGCGTCTCAACGCGGGGATGTCGAGCGAGACGGGAGCCATGACCTCCATCGTGTCGGCCGTGCCTGCGGGGGAAGTGATCGCGCGAGAAGAGGTCTTGGGGATCATCAGCCCCGCCGCCGCGATGATCGAAACGATGATCGGCGTGGTGCGGTTTCCTGGAAGCCCCCCGACGCAATGCTTGTCGTAGATCTCGGCGCCGCCCCAATCCAGCGTTTCGCCCGCCGCCTGCATGGATCGGGTCAGTGCGATGGTTTCCGCAATCGAAAGCCGGTCGCCCGCGCAGGCGGTGATGAAGGCTGCCAGATCGAGATCGGAGAGACGATGATCGAGGACGTCACGAATGATTGCGTCGAACCTTTGCTGCTCAAGGGTTTCTCCATAGACCTTGGCGCGGATCGCTGAGACGGAGTCCGGTGGCTCCGGGTGCGTAAAACTTGCCCGGTCCCCCGGTTGGGGCTTCAGGGCGGCCCAGGCTTCTTCCGACAAGGCGGCAGTGTCGTCGGGCAGCCAGTCGCCATTGGTCAACACGTTCAGCGTGGCAATCACCGACCTGTCGCCGAGCGTGACCTCGATCCGGGTCAGGGCTGCGAAGCCTTCGGCGCGGCAGACGTGGCAGTCTTCGCGCATGAAGACAACGGGTTGCCGGTAAGTGTCGATCCCCGCGCGGGACAGGGCGAGCGTATTGTCGATTTCTGTCATTTTGGATTGTCCAGCCGGATCGTTTCGAGGTGTTCGGGGGCGCGGGCAGGCCAGCCGAGTTCATGTTCGATCCGCCAGCGCAGCCGGTCCGAGGCAGAAGGTTCGCCGTGAGTCACATAGGTCATGCGCGGCGCGCGATCCGACGCGCGCATCCAGGCCAGCAACTCTTCGGCATCGGCATGTCCGGAAAAGGCTTCGAGCTGGATCACCTCTGCCCTGATCGGGAAATCTCGACCGAACATGCGCAGACTGTCCGCGCCAGCGGCCAGTGCCGCCCCGCGGGTACCGCCAGCCTGAAAGCCCGACAGCAGGATTGCGTTGCGCGGGTCGCCGCCGAAGCTGGCGAGGTGATGCAGGATCCGCCCGCCGGTCAACATGCCGCTCGCCGAAATGATGATCATCGGGCCATGCTGCGTGTTCAGCTTCTTCGACTCCTCGACCGAAGTGACCCGCTTGGCGATCTGGAACATCGCAAGGCAATCCTCCCAGGCAACGTGATGTTCTTCGTGATGGCCGTGGTAGATTTCGGTCGCGTCGATCGCCATTGGCGAGTTGAGATAAACCGGCACATATGGGATCTCGCCGCGGTTTTGCAGGCGTGCAATGTGATACATAAGCCCCTGCGCGCGCCCAACCGCGAATGAGGGGATGAGAACCGTACCGCCCCGCCCGAAAACACGTTTCAGGATTGGCAGAAGCTCTTCCTCCGCGTCGATGGCTGCGTGATGGCGATTGCCATAGGTGGATTCACAAACCAACACGTCCGCACCTGAGAACGGTTGTGGTGGTCGCATCAGTGCGTCGTTCTGTCGGCCGAGGTCGCCACTGAAGTGGATTGTCCTTCCTGGCAGTCTGATACGGATCTGCGCCGCACCGAGCAAATGGCCCGCCGGGATGAACTCTGCGGATATTCCGTCACCAACATCGACTGTGCTGTTGAAGGGAACTCTGTGCAAATGCTCAAGCGCCGCCTGAGCATCTTTCAACGTGTAGAGCGGCTTGGGGTTCTTGTGCTTGGAGTATCGGTGCCTTTTGGCAAAACGTGCCTCCTCTTCCTGGATATGGCCGCTGTCCGGCAGGATCAGGCCGCAGAGTTCCTCCGTCGCTTCGGTACACATCACCTTCCCTCGATACCCGCCGCGGATCAGCGCAGGCAGATAGCCTGAATGATCGAGATGCGCGTGCGTCAGAAGTACGGTGTCAATGGTGGTGGGGCGTACCGGAAACGCCTTGCGGTTGCGGTCCCGCAGCGATTTGAAGCCTTGAAACAAGCCACAATCAACTAGAATGCGGCGATCCCCGGTTTCAATCAGATAGCGCGATCCGGTTACTGTTCCGGCGGCTCCCAGAAAACGAAGTGTTGGGCGAGTGTCCTGTGCCATGATCCTGTGCCTTTCATTCCCATCGGCAGCCCTTCAGGGAAGCGCCACCATCTGATGTCCTTCTCCTTCGACAGAAACTGTTTCACGCGTTTGCAGTGAGCTGGTATCGATGAGCCAAACCACGGGCTCTGCACGGCTTGAGACATAAAGGATGTCGGAGCCTGGAATTACCGTCAGGTGGTAGGGTTCTGGTGCAAGCGTGGCTGTGCGCACTTCCCCGGTAGCGAGTGCAACTGAGGCGAGTTTGTCCTCTCCCCTACCCGCGACGAACAAAGTTGCCCCATCATTTGACAGCCCCAGTCCATGAATCTCGCCGCCAATTTCGAAGGTCCGCAGCTTTTCACCGGTACTCAAAGACAGTTCCAGAACCTGACCTGCGTCCGCGTCTGCGACAAAGAGTCGATCAGTTTCGGGCGAAACCGCCATATGTTCCGGGGTGTCACCTGCAATGAAGTTGCGACGAACGATACCCCGCGACAGATCTACTTCGCTGATCGTTCCGTTACCGGTGTTGGAGACGTAGACGAGATTTGGATCAGTTCCGAACGCTGCATAGTTCGGCATCGATCCAGTCGGGACAAATGCCGTCATGCCGAAAGTCGCCAAGTCAATCACCGATATTCCGTCACCTGCCGGATGGGTCGCAACGGCAAAGCGTCCATCAGGGGAAACTGCCGTATGATGTACGGCACCCGGCACCTCTATCCGGCGGAGGATATCGCCACTTTTTGCGTCCAGAATCGAGAGAAGACTGATCCCGGCATCCGGTGGCCCCATTGGCGCGGCCTTTGGTGCGTGGTGCGCGGCGTGATCGTCTGCAGACACGGTGGAGGGCTTTTCTAGCGACGCGACATCCTCGCGCGGGATCTCCGAATAGCTGCCGGCGACCAGATACGGCACGCCGGGTGCGCCTGCGAGACCGTGGACCGCCTCGACATCATTGATCCGACGCAGGACTTTTCCAGTCTCCGCCTGAACCATCAGGACTGAATTGGCGCTGCCCTCTGGAATGAAGACCGTAGGCGGAGCGGCCAAAGCTGGTGCTGACACGAACAAAGTGGCGAGCGTATAGGCGATGCGGGACGACATGTTCATTTTTGGAACCTTTATCTGGTCGAGATCATGCGGTGGCCGTGGCGAGGGCAGAAAAACGGCGGATCCACGGTTGATAGGAGCGAATGAAGTGAGGAGCGCGGTCAGGTAGAATCCGGACATCCAGACTACGAGCCTGTCGAAAAACCTAAGCGTCACGATTGGCGTAAAAGCCGAAAGGGAGGCGCTTCGCTACCTCGCTGACTGGAATGCTCAGAAGAGAATGGGGACGTGTATGAATTCGTCATCGGCGAAAGACGCCGATTGCCGCCACGACATTACCATTCGCGTGCTACGGTTCGAAACTACTGCGCTGACAAGCCCGTTAGGGATCAGAGCAGCGGCGCAACCGGGATGAATTCCGCAATCCGCGTCCAGAATAACGTGGACGGAGGAATTTGCGTCGGTGACCTGAACAATCTGCGTCTCTAACCCGGCAGGCTCGCCCTCATGCGCATGCAAACCATCGGCAATGAGACCGAAAAACAAGGCTCCGATCAATATCAGGACGAAGCTGACGCGAATACGCGACACTCTTCTGACATCGATATGTGGCCTTGATCGCATGATTTGAGTCCTTCCTAGGTGATTATAACACGCTATCCAGATGGTGTGGTTGATCTAAATCAGGGCGTTAAATGCTGCCTGACTCGGCGTCCTTGATGCGCAGCTTAGGCGAAATTACTCAGTCGGCACTTTGCTCCAAAGTGTTTCCAAATCTGGAAACCTTCACATCGTCCTCGATGAGCGTTGCTTGAGCGGCCCCCGGACGCGCCGCGTGCAGAGCAGCAAGAACATCCTGAGTCGACAATATTTCAGATAGGATAATTCCTTCGGGAGCAGACGGCCCATAAACCGCGTTGAATGGAATGCCGTAACGGTTGTTGGTCTCCAAAAAACGGGTGATCGCGTCATCTGGGCGGGTCCAGTCGGCCAGCATCGGCGTGACACCAGAGCTGTTCAATGCCGAAAGAACCGGGTCGCGTTCAAGAACGAGCGCCTTGTTGGCTTTGCAGGTCAAACACCAATCGGCGGTTACATCGACAAAAACGACCTCTCCGCGTGATACTCGACGGGCAATATCGCCGCGGTCAAATGTGACCCAGGCAATTTTTCCTGCTTGGGCATCGGGTGCGGCGGGTGTTGCCAAGAATGGCGCGGCCGCGACCGCGAGTGCCGCCAGCGCCAGCCCAAAGGGCCAGCGAAGAGATCTTGGCACCCAGGGCGATGCCGCTATGAAGAGCATAACCGCACCGAGAGATGCAACTGTTAGGGCCGCGCGCGATCCAGCAACGCCGAGCAGGACATAGAACAGCCATGCCGCGGTACCCATCAGGAGGATGCCAAGGCCGGCTTTCAAGGCGATCATCCAGCGGCCGGGCTTGGGCACGAACCGAACAACGTTCGGCACGATGGCCACCAACAGATATGGGCTGGCCAGACCTAACCCGAGAAAGGTGAAAACGACAGCGATGTCTATCACCCGCCCCGCAAGTGCGAATGCGATAGCTGTTCCAAGAAACGGCGCGGAGCAGGGAGTAGCCATGACCGCCCCGAAAAATCCGGTGGCAAAATCCGCTCCATACCCGGCCGTACCTCCTGCTTTCATCAACCGCGTTGTCAGGGCGGCAGGCAAAGAGAATTCGAACAGTCCAAACAGGTTTGCGGTGAACAGACCAAGGATCAGGAGCATCAGAACCAGGAACGTTGGGCTCTGGAACTGGAGCCCCCAACCGACGGCAACGCCAATCTTTTGCAATGCGAAGAGAACAGCCGCGAGTGCCCACATAAAGACCATGACTCCGGCGGCGGCGGCCAAGAAGCCTGCCCTGACTTGGGCATTGCCGCGTCCTTCGGATTTCAGGGCAGAAGATAACTTGATCGACAGAACAGGAAGCACGCAAGGCATGGCGTTCAGGATCAAGCCCCCAAGAAAAGCGATGATGGCGATCCAGATCACTTGATCAATGCCGGGGACCACCCGATCAATACTGAAAGGGGGAGTTGGGGCGGTTGTTGCCCGATCTGGCGTGACGGTGAGGGCGTGATCCGGCCCGTCCGTCACGGTTACCCGTGGCGGCGCGTCTGTATCTGCCATGTAGGCAAGAATTGGGAATTCAGCCCAAAGCGTTCGCCCGCTTGCCCCAAGGCGAATGTCGGGCTTCCCCAACGTGTTGCCATCACCAATTTCAGGAAAGACGTCCGGGGTTTTGAAGGCAGTCGTGGCAGCTATTTCTATCGTTAGGCGGGTGAAATCATCGTTTATATGGGATGTGGCGGCGGTCACGCCTGCCGCTCCTCCTTCCGCCGGAACGCGTGCGAGAAATGCCCCGATACGATTAGCCGAGACTTGATCGATTGAGTTCCCCTGAGGCAACGAAAGTGCCAAGTCAAAATCCTGGGGGACACAAACTGCTGAGCAGGTCAAGAGCTTGACGTTTGCTCTGAGTTCGACAGGTTCCCCAGGATCCTTCAGGGTGATCTGAAGTGGAAAGACAACCTCATCATGATAGCCGAAGTTTTCGATGCCAAAGGCAGTGAACCGCTCGGGCGCAGGCCATAGGAAATCAACGCCCGCGACATTCGTCGACCCGCTCCAGTCGATCTGTGGCGGAATGCCAACCTCGCCAGGCGAACGCCAATAGGTTTTCCATCCGTCAGCAAGGTTCAGATCCAGACCGGCGGAGAGCGTTTGAGCTTCGGCGGAAACGGCATCCTCGGCGGAGATCAGCCGCGCTTCCACCGCAGTGACCTTGTGGGCGACTGATACCTCGGCCGTTGCAGCAAAGGGGATCAAGAGCCAGAACATTGCGGCAGCGAGGGTACCGCAGAAAGCAAGACGGATTGGCGAGCGCCAGATGGTCATCGCACTATCTCCAGGCTTTGAACTTGAGTGGCAACAAAGCCTGATCGGCCGTTTACACAATCCAACTGGCCCACACCGTTGGAGATAGGCCCTGCCAGACGACATCCATTGGGCAGCTCCAGCTCTGGTGACTTTGTCGACAAAGTTGGCGGCGGGTTTGTCGGGCACAGGACTGGTCCGCCGGAACAAGCGCTCACGAAAATCGCTCCCAAGAAGACAGTCGCCAGCCGCGCTCTTGTTCTCATTTCGACTTACCGCCGGACGGCGCTGTCGGTCATATCTTCAATCAGCACTGGCTGGGGGGCGGTCTTCTTGTGCTTGTCGCTTCCATGGCATGAACGCCCCATCATCTTGTGCATCACAAAATGGGCGCCAACGCAGAGCACCAGAGGCGCAAAGACGGTAGCGTTTGCCCAAAGGCCTGCGACGGTGCCTCCGCCAATCAGGAAAGCTGCGATGGGTAGAAGCATGACAGCACAGCAAGCCATCATGCCCCAGTGCATCAACTTTCCGTGGCGATTGCCACCTGACTCGCTATCCTCTTGCATGGAATCCACCTCTGATTTTGGTCAACGTATCCTGTTTAGCTTGATCTCCCGCTGGAAGGTCAAGGATACACTTCGATACAAATCTTGCGGCCTGTTGCGGTTGAGATTCAGCCCCATCTGAGCAATGCCTGTCTCGTCCAATTGAGTAACCAAGGACGAACAAATGGCAGAGAGACCGAGTTTGAACAGGCGGAGCCTGATTGCAATTTCAGGCGCATTCTTGATGACCCCCCACACTCTCCGGGCGGAAGAGGCTGGTGTGGTAAGACGCAATATCTCGTCGTTCGTTCTCCACAATTGGCGTGATCACTTTGACCGTCTCGGGAAGGGCATCATCATTTCGGATACTGTCACAAAGGTGCTCCAACACTGGACAGAAGATGAAGAGATGCGGATTTACCCGACCTCTGTTCCCTTGACTGATGAATTGACGAAGCGCGGGTATACAGAAGTTGTCGAGAAACGGGAAAATCCAGGTTGGGCGCCGACCCCTTCAATGCGTGAACGCAACCCGGAATGGCCAGCCTATGTGCCTGGAGGAGATCCCTCCAATCCTTTGGGAACGCGTGCGCTCTATCTGTCGTGGCAATACTACAGGATCCACGGAACTCAAGACACGCGGAAAATCGGGCGTAGATCATCAAACGGCTGCATCGGCCTTTACAACGAACATATAGAAGAGGTCTTCGACCGCACGCCGGTCGGGACGCAGGTTAAGTTGATCTGAACGGATCACATGCAGGAGAGTAAAACACTATGAATTTCTGGGGATGGTTCGTTGGCGGGTTCTTCGTGCTCGGCCTTGGAGCGGTCGGTTGGCAGGCGTTGCAGCCGGCCCCGGCGCAGACTGCTCAAGGACACTCAATGGTTCCGCCGGACACGAGCGGCATACCTCAGGGCGCGCCCATTGCCAATGTACTCCTTCCAGCTGAATTCTCTCCGCAAGCCCAAATGGGGCAACGCGCGTTCGAGGCAAAATGCGCCAGCTGTCATGGTGAAAATGCCGCAGGCCAGAATGGGGTCGCTCCTCCGCTTGTTCACAAAATCTACGAGCCGAACCACCATTCGGATGCCGCGTTCCTGAATGCGGCGCAAAACGGCGTCCAATCTCATCACTGGAATTTTGGCAATATGCCTCCCGTTGAAGGCCTCACCCAAGGTGATGTGAAGATGATTGCGGGATACGTGCGCGAACTGCAGCGCGCGAACGGGATCAACTGACTTTGGTCGCCAGGCTGAACATATTCCGTAGCGCGATCCAGATTCTCCTGTTGGTCTCGATCGCGTTATTTGTCGTCCTCCCGGCGGGATCTCTCGATGCAATTGGCCATGAAACGGTCGCTGCCAAAGTTTCCGAACGAAGTGCGCAAAAACATCAGACCTCTCATGAGGAAGATGCAGATAATCTTCTCCCCGGGCATTGCGATCCGGGGCCGGACTGCTCGAAAAATATGGTAATTGTCATTTTATCAGCTCCGAGAGCTTCGACCAACTTGTCGCAATTGCCTCGCGAACATCCAGATCAGAGCTTTTCTAACCGGAATGTCCTAAGGGACACCCCGCCTCCCAAACACCTATCCTGACCTAGGGGCAACCACGCCTCATCAAATTAAATCTATCAAGCATGGAAATACAGGATACGGAACGATGAAAAGCAAACTGATGATCGGCCTCTTGGCTGGAACGACAATGGCCGCAGCTGCATTTGCACATGGTGGCGCGGAAGGTGTCGTCAAAGAACGCATGGACGGCATGATGGCCATGGGGCAATCGGTCAAAGAACTGGCTCCGATGATGCGTGGTGAAATCACCTATGATGCTGAAGCTGTTCGTACGGGAGCACGCGTCTTTGTCGAACATAGCGAAGGCATGACCGAATTGTTTCCCGAAGGGTCTGCTGGGAAACCGTCCGAAGCAAAGTCCGAGATCTGGTCGGATTGGGAAGAATTCAGTGCGCTCGCAGAGCAGCTCAAGGTGGTTAGCGAAGGTCTTGCCGAGGCCGCCGACAACGGGCTTATGGCGTCAGGTGCGGGAATGGATGCAGGCTCCATGATGGGCACGCAATCCCCCGGAAGCATGATGGGAGCTTCGTCCATGATGGGAACTTCGTCAGGAAGCCCGATGATGGACTATGCCTCGATGCCCGCAGATGGGGCATTCAACATGGTGACCCAGACATGTTCGGCATGTCACGCGAAATTCCGCTACGAGGCGAAGTAAAGATGTGCCGGATGAAAAAACTGGTCTTTGCTGCAGGGGCGCTTTGCGCCCTTGTGGTCGGCGGCCTTGTGATCTGGCCGATTGGCAAGGTGCCCGCGTCGATCACGCAAACGGGTGATGTCCAGCGCGGCGCCTATTTGGCTCGCGTATCCGGGTGCATTTCATGCCACACCAATTCAGAGGCTGGCGGCGCCGCACTCGCAGGCGGCGCGGGGCTGGCGACAGATTTTGGCACGTTTTTTCCGCCCAATCTGACGACAGACAAAGAGAACGGCATCGGGGGGTGGACGGTTGAGCAGTTCGCCAAGGCGGTTCGCCAGGGCATTAGTCCTAGCGGAGAGCCGTATTATCCCGCTTTTTCCTATCCGTTCTATGCGGATTTCACGGATCAGGACATTGCCGACCTTTGGGCAGCTTTCCAGACCGTGCCACCAGTCGCCGAGGCAGCGCTTGAGCATGATGTCAAGTTTCCTTTCGATCAGAGATGGGGCCTGAAGCTATGGCGGGCGGCCTATCTCTACGATCCACCCACGGAACCCATTGACGAGAAAAACGCACAATGGAACCGCGGTCGCGAGCTGGTTCGAGGTGCAGCACATTGCGGTGCTTGCCACACGCCACGCAATATCGGAGGCGGGCGCCTGCTTGACGCGGTTTTTGCTGGAAATGAGGCATTGCCAGGGGGGAGCAAGGCGCCTTCGATCACGCCGAACTCTCTGGCAGAACGCGGCTGGACCGTTTCCAACCTCGCCTATGCGTTGCGTACTGGCGTGACGCCGTCAGGCGACGCTTTCGGCGGCAGCATGGTGGAGGTCGTGCAGGGCAATACGCGCTTTTTGTCCCCCGATGATCTGGAAGCGATGGCCGTGTACTTGCTTGATGGTGACGAACCTCGAGCCGACCGGGTCGCTCAGGGCGAGGGCGCCGCTGCTAATAAAGACATGTGACTGCAATAGAGACAATGTGTGAGCCAAAACTGGCTCGCACAACAAACGAGAACGAAATGACACACACCAGAAGAGCATTCATTCAATCGGGGTTGGCAATGAGTGCGTTGAGCTTCTTCCCCAAGGCCGGATCTGCAGCCACCCCTGAATTTCAGGTGATGACAGCGCAAAGTGGCGCCGTACAACTCGCCCCTCCGGACTACCCCAAGACGGAGATTTGGGGCTATGACGGAAAGTTTCCTGGCCCCGTGATCCGTGTTCGGCAGGGCGCGCGTCTTCAACGTCGGCTCGTCAACAAGTTGCCGCAGGCGACGTCCCTGCACTGGCATGGCGTGCGGATATCAAATGCGATGGACGGCGTGGCCGGGCTCACCCAAGATGCCATCCCCACAGGCGAAACCTTCGACTACGATTTTGCCGTTCCAGATGCAGGAACTTTTTGGTTTCACGCGCATAATCGCTCCGTCGAACAGGTCGCTCGTGGGCTCTACGGAGCGTTGATCGTCGAAGAACCGATAGCCCCGGATGTTGATCGCGATGAAGTCCTTATTCTTGACGATTGGCTCCTCAACCCGGAGACCGCACAACTCGACCCAGATTTTGAAGCCGTTCATGATCGTAGCCATGCAGGCCGACGTGGCAACTTTGTCGCCACCAACGGAAGCTTCAATTCTACGCTCAACGTGAGCCAGGGTGAGCGGATGCGGCTTCGGTTGATCAACGCGGCAAATGCCAGGATCTTTGTTTTGGGCCTGTCAGGTCTAAAGGGGTGGGTGATGGCGTTCGACGGAATGCCACTGGTGACGCCGAGTGAGATCAGCGAACCGATCATCCTTGGGCCGGGCCAACGAGCGGATTTGTTTGTCGACGTCATTGCGGATGAAGGGGAAAGTGCTCATCTGGTGCGGCTTGAAGACGGCCAGGGATTTGCCCAAACCGAGTTTCGCGTGACCGGCACTTTGGCCTCCGCTGTGCGGGATGTCCCCCAAGTTCTGCCACCGAACCCTAATATGGATGTGCCGGGACTGGAGCAGGCGAGACGCATCAGGCTCAACATGGAAGGCGGGGCAATGGGCAACCTTGACGCAGCCATACTTGAGGGTGAGCGAAAAACGTTCCGCCAACTGGTCGACGCGAACCAGTTCTGGGCTTTCAATGGTACCGTGGGCATGACCGAGAAGCCACTGGCTAGCCTGTCACGCGGTGAAACAGCGCGAGTGGAGATCTACAACGATACATCCTTCCCCCACGCCATGCATTTGCACGGGATGCATTTCCGGGAGGTGCTGGAGGGCGGTGAAGTTGGTCCCCTGCGGGATACCTTGCTGATGTTCGGTGGCGAGACTCGCGAGATCGCCTTCGTTGCCGACAATCCGGGAAAGTGGCTGTTTCACTGTCACATGCTCTCGCACGCGGCATCCGGCATGATGACGTGGCTGGAGGTCGCATGAGATCAGCTTACCTGGCGGTAATTTCATCCATTGGCCTGATTGGGCTAGGTGCAACCTGGTGGTTCAGCGGCAATGCCTCCCAGGGTTCTTCCCCGTTTGACGACGTCAATATCGAACTGGGGCAAGCTCTCTATTCTGAAAACTGTGCGTCCTGCCATGGCGCCAATCTCGAAGGGCAACCAGACTGGCGAAGCCCTGGTTCAGATGGCCGCCTGCCCGCGCCGCCGCATGATCGCAACGGTCATACCTGGCACCATAGTGACCAGATTTTGTTCTCCTACACCAAGCTCGGGGGGGCGGAACTGATGCGACAACAGGGCTCAGATTTCGACAGTGGCATGCCGGGCTTCGCCGGCAAACTCACAGATCAGGAAATTTGGAACATTCTCGGCTTCATTAAGTCGACCTGGCCAGAGCGAGAGCGCAATGCTCAGGCCGCACGCACAGCAGCAGAACAAGAGGGATAATGGACATGATTTTCAGAAATTTGATGCTCGTATCGTCATTTGCCTTACTTCCAATGGCAGTGCAGGCCGCAGACCTGGACGAAGCGCGGGTCAAGGAACTTGTATATGAGGCTATCCGCGAGAATCCGCAAATCATCATGGAAGCAGTCGAAATACTTCAACGTCAGGACGCCGAAGCCCAGGCACAAGCGCAGGCAACCGTCTTGCGCGATCAGCGACAATTGCTCGAGCAAGACCCGAATGCACCGGTTCTCGGCAATCCCGATGGGGATGTGACCGTTATCGAATTTTTCGATTACAACTGCCCATATTGTCGCCGCGCTATGCCGGAAGTTCTGGCACTGCTGGAGGCTGACCCCAATGTGCGTCTGGTCTATCGCGAATGGCCAATTCTCGGGGACGGATCCGTGTTTGCAACCAAAGCTGCACTCGCATCGCGGCTGCAAGGCAAGTATGAGGCATTCCACTGGGCCCTAATGGGTATGAACGGCCGGGCGGAAGAAGCAAGCGTTCTCAGGATAGCACAAGAGGTCGGTCTCGACATCGAACGCCTTCAAACTGACATGGAGCGCCCCGAAATTGAAGAGCATATCGCGACCTCGATGCGGTTGACGCAGTCGCTCGGCTTCAGTGGCACGCCTTCATTTGTGATCGGCGACAATCTGGTTCCAGGCTTCGTGGAAAGCGATAAGCTCACGGAACTGGTCGACAACGTGCGGGCGTCGGCAAACTAGCACTCTGCGGTGGGTTCTGACATCACGCCCGATGAGCAATGATGCAGGCGAATGAGTCGGAGCCCCTACAGACCAAAAGACCTAGGCACGGCCTACCACTGAAAGAGGCGGCGAGAAGATGACTTACCTTTGGTATCTTATTGCTGCCTTTGCCGAGATCGCTGGATGTTTTGCTTTCTGGGCATGGTTGCGGCTCGATCGTTCGCCGCTTTTGGTCGGGCCAGGTCTGGTAAGTTTGGCACTCTTCGCATGGCTTTTGACGCGCGCAGAAAGCGAAATGGCCGGTCGGGCATATGCAGCTTACGGGGGCGTCTACATAGCGGCGTCCATGATCTGGATGTGGCTAGTGGAGGGGAGCCGACCGGACCGCTGGGACATTGCAGGCATTCTTCTTTGCCTCCTAGGCAGTGCTCTCATCCTGTTGCCTTCGCGCTCATGATCTGCGGAACCTCAGAAAACCAGGCAAATCCGTCGCTAGAAATCGCTAGGTCATCGCACCCGTCACGACGGGTGCGATGACCCATAGATTAGGCAGTCACGGTATTTTCGTACCCAGCTTCACGAAGCAGGGCCGTCAGCCGTTCTGTTGACAGTGCACCTTCAACAGAAACCGTGCGGGCCGGAATGTCGCAAGATACGCTCGCATTTGCGTCAGCTGCCTTGATCGCCTTTTCGATCGTACTGGTGCAATGACCACAACTCATGTCGGGAACGTTGAATTTCATGTCGATGTCTCCTCTGTGACAGCTTGTTCAGTGCAGATGGGGCTTCCAGTGGGGGGAAGGTCAAGGGTCTCCGTAGATTTTTAAAGCGAAGCCAGGAAAGTTCAAATTGGGTATTGACCTTCCAGTCACTGGAACTCCTATTTGGGGTGTCAAATGGGATTCCAGGAGACTGAAATGACAGATCAATCCAAAGTGACACTCTCGATTGAAGGAATGTCTTGCGCCTCATGCGTAGGGCGCGTGGATCGGGGCCTAGCCGCGTTGAGGGGAATATCCGATGTCTCGGTGAACCTCGCGAACGAGACTGCGCGTTTCAGCGTGGATGGTTCGTCCCACCTGCAAGATGCGGTCCAAGCCCTGAAAGATCTCGGGTATCCAGCGCGAACGGCATCCGTGACGCTGAACATCGCGTCCATGTCATGTGCTTCTTGTGTCGGGCGCGTCGATAAGGCACTTGCCTCGGTTCCCGGCGTGTTGGAGGTCAACGTTAATCTTGCGGCGGAAAATGCGCGCATCACATATCTTGAGGGCATGACCGACCCTGTGGCCCTCATCCGTGCATCCGAGCAAGCCGGATATCCAGCCAGCGTGGCCGAGGCCACGGCAACACAGGATCGCACTTCGCGAAAAGAAGAGGAAGCGCGCGGGTTGGCACGCCGGGTGGCACTGGCCGCAGCACTCGCTTTGCCGGTTTTCCTGATGGAAATGGGCGGGCACCTGATCCCGGCCGTGCATATGGCGATCAACAATACCATAGGACAGCAGGCCAGCTGGTTGATCCAGTTCATCCTCACAACGGCTGTGCTCATTGGGCCCGGCCGACAGTTCTATCTGAAAGGGTTTCCGGCCTTGCTGAAAGGTGCTCCAGACATGAACAGTCTGGTCGCCGTCGGCACAGGCGCAGCTTATCTTTATTCAGTTGTCGCAACGTTCTTCCCGTCGCTGATGCCCGAGGCCGTCCGCGCTGTCTACTTCGAGGCCGCCGCGGTCATCGTGGTCCTGATCCTGATCGGGCGCTGGCTCGAAGCGCGAGCGAAAGGGCGAACAGGGGCTGCAATCGAGAAGCTGCTCGGCCTACAGGCTCGTACGGCGCGTATTTTGCGTGACGGCGATGCGGTCGAGGTCGAGATCGATGCCTTGCGCACCGGAGATCTGATTGTTGTGCGCCCCGGAGAACGACTCGCCGTGGACGGTGAGGTTGTGGACGGCGAAAGCCATGTCGATGAAAGCATGATCACCGGGGAACCCGTGCCGGTCGGCAAGTCGGCTGGTGATCCTGTCACGGGCGGTACGGTCAATGGCGCGGGCAGTCTGACCTATAAAGCAACGCGTGTTGGTGCGGATACCACGTTGTCCCAAATCATCCGCATGGTCGAAGATGCGCAGGGCGCCAAGCTCCCCATTCAAGGGTTGGTGGATCGGATCACGCTTTGGTTCGTCCCCGCTGTGATGACCCTCGCCGCCTTGACGATCCTTGTCTGGCTAATATTCGGCCCTGATCCCGCCCTCACCTATGCGCTGGTCGCGGGTGTCTCAGTTCTCATCATTGCTTGTCCCTGCGCGATGGGACTGGCGACGCCGACGTCGATCATGGTCGGGACCGGTCGCGCTGCTGAAATGGGCGTGTTGTTCCGCAAGGGGGATGCTCTGCAAGCATTGGGGGACGTCAAGGTTGTCGCTCTGGACAAGACCGGCACCGTCACCGCCGGACGTCCCGCGCTGACCGACCTTGTGCTGGCGGAAGGAGCCGAGCGCTGCACCGTTCTTGCGGCAGTCGCATCGGTCGAAGCCAGATCAGAACACCCGATCGCCGAAGCTATCGTGCGCGGCGCGCAGGCGGAAAACATCAGACTGTCGGAACCGAGCGCGTTTACTTCGATTACAGGGTATGGCGTGCGCGCCATCGTTGACGGGGCCGAGGTTGTTGTCGGAGCTGACCGAATGATGCAGCGCGAAGGGATCGATCTTGGTGAACTCGCAGAGGCTGAAACTATGCTCGCACGGCAAGGTCGCACCGCACTCTTCGCCGCAATCAATGGCAAGGCGGTGGCTGCGATTGGCGTCGCCGATCCGGTCAAACCCTCGAGCCGAGCCGCGATTGCCGCACTGCACAGTCTGGGTTTGAAGGTGGCAATGATTACCGGCGACAAACGCGAAACGGCAGAAGCAATTGCCGAAGAGACTGGTATCGACCACGTGATCGCGGGGGTCTTGCCCGACGGCAAGGTGGCGGCACTGGAAAATCTGCGCCAGCAGGGCACATTGGCCTTTGTTGGCGATGGCATCAACGATGCACCCGCGCTCGCCCACGCGGATGTTGGCATCGCCATCGGCACTGGCACGGATGTGGCGATCGAAAGCGCAGATGTCGTATTGATGTCCGGTGATCTTCGCGGCGTTGTGAACGCTTTCGAGATCTCGCGACACACCATGCGAAACATCAAACAGAACCTTGGTTGGGCCTTTGGTTACAATGTGGCTTTGATACCCTTGGCCGCCGGAGCGCTTTATCCGAGTTTCGCCGTGCTGCTGTCACCGGTCGTCGCTGCCGGTGCGATGGCACTTAGCTCGGTCTTTGTCTTGACGAACGCCTTGCGGCTGCGGCGCGTAAGACCGGCGATGGACGAGCGCCAAGAGTCTGGGCGGGTGGAGGACTTCGCCCCCGTCCCGGCCGAGTGAGAGGAGGCAGAAATGAACATTGGTGATGTTGCCGAGCGGTCAGGAGTGCCGGCCAAGACCATTCGCTACTATGAGGATATCGGTCTAGTAACACCTTTGCGCGCTGCAAACGGGTATCGAAGCTTCAGAGAGATCGATTTTCATAAGCTGGCATTCATCGGACGAGCGCGAGCCTTGGGATTTACAATCGAAGACTGCCGTACGCTTTTGGCGCTCTATAACGATGACAATCGAGAAAGTGCGCAGGTAAAGGCCGTCGCAGAGGAGCACCTGCGCCAGATTGATGAAAAGATCTCTAAACTCATGTCGATGAAAGAAACTCTTTCGTCTCTCGTGCACCAGTGTGCTGGCGATCACCGACCGGATTGTCCAATTCTTGCGGATCTTTCTGTCGTAGACGACGCAACTTTCTCATGATCTCCGACGACGAATGAAATCGCGCGCCCTGCGAGACAGGGCGCGCGACCTGTAGTTACTGCACCAGCTCTGTAATAGTCAGCTTGCCATTCACACGGTCGGCAACGAAGTTGATCTGTGCGCCTTCACTCAGCCCTTCCAGCATCGCGGGATCGGCGAGAACGAAGACCATTTTCATTGCTGGCATGTCGAGGTTTTCCAGCGGGCCATGGTCGACAGTAATCTTGTTCCACTTGGCATCGATCTTGGTCACCGTGCCCGAGGACATGGCACTATCGCTAGCAGCAATTGCAGTTCCAGCGGTCATCAGAAGGGCAGCGGCGAGCGTCAAAAATTTGGTCATGATTGGTTTCCTTTGATTTGAGATCAGTTGACAGTAAGGGCGCCGTGCATGCCGCCTTCATAGTGGCCGGGCAGCAGGCAGGCGAATTCGAAGTTGCCGGCCTTGTTGAAAGTCCAAAGGATCTCCGCCTCTTCACCTGGTTCAAGGCGCACAGCGTTAGGGTCGTCATGTTCCATCTCAGGGAACTTGGCCATCAGCTCTTTGTGTTCAGCGTTTTGTGCCATCGAATCCATCACGAACTCGTGGGTTTCCTCACCCATGTTCGTGATGCGCAGGCGCACGGTTTCACCCTCAGAAAAAGTCATTTCCGAGGAGGGTTCGAAGACGAACGGTGCGTCCTTGTCGTAGTCCTCACGCATTATCACATCGATGGTTCGCGTGGGTTCATGGCCATGCATCGCAGGCATGCCGATGGCCATTTGACCGTTGCCGTGCCCGGCGTCCGCAATTGCGAGGGCGGGAATCAGGGCCAGCCCCAATGTCAAAAGTGCAGTTTTCATGAGCGTGTTTCTCCTGTGCTCTGGCATCAGCCCTGCCGCACGCCGCCGCGCGGCGTGATCACGGTTTTCGGACTGGTGTTGTATGCATGTTCGGGCAGCTCGCCCGTCCATTCGTAGGCCTGTGTTCCGGGCGGGTTGTCGTACCAGCCAGGATCGCTGTAATCGTCGCGGTCGATGCCCTCGCGAACCTTCACCACGCTAAACATGCCACCCATTTCCAATGGGCCATGCGGCCCCCATCCGGTCATCATCGGCACGGTGTTCTCGGGGATCTCCATCGACATCTCGCCCATATCCGCCATACCCGCCGTGCCCATCGGCATGTAGCCAGGCTGCTGGCGGCGGATCATTTGGGTCAGGCGGGACTTGTCGGCGCCAATAAATGTAGGGATGTCGTGGCCCATAGCATTCATGGTGTGGTGCGACTTGTGGCAGTGGATCGCCCAGTCACCTTCGTGAATCGCGTCGAACTCGTAGGCGCGCATGGCGCCTACAGGAATGTCGATCGAGACCTCGGGCCAACGGGCACTTTCCGGCACCCAGCCTCCGTCAGTACAGGTGACCTGAAAGTCATAGCCATGCATGTGAATTGGGTGGTTGGTCATCGTCAGGTTGCCACAACGCACACGGACACGGTCCCCCTTGTTGACCACCAGAGGATCGATGTCCGGGAAGATCCGGCTGTTCCAGGTCCACATGTTGAAATTGGTCATCTCGGCCACGCGCGGGATGTAGGTCCCCGGGTCGATGTCATAGGCCGCAAGGAGGAACGCGAAATCCCGGTCCACCGGCATGAACGCCGGGTCGCGCGGATGCACGATGAAGAGCCCCATCATGCCCATGGCCATCTGTACCATCTCGTCCGCATGCGGGTGGTACATGAAGGTGCCGGACTTGATGAGGTCGAACTCGTAGACGAAGGTCTTACCCGGCGGGATGCCGGGATGCGACAAACCACCAACTCCATCCATTCCCGATGGCAGGATCAGTCCGTGCCAATGCACGCTGGTATGTTCCGGAAGACGGTTGGTTACGTAAATACGCACCCGCTCGCCTTCGACCGCTTCGATTGTGGGTCCGGTGGATTGGCCATTGTAGCCCCAGAGCCGCGCAATCATCCCGTCCGCCATAATCCTTTCAACAGGCTCTGCAACGAGGTGGAACTCCTTTACATCTCCGTTCATGCGATACGGCAAAGACCATCCGTTCAGTGTTACAACGGGGTTGTAGTCGAACCGATCCGAAGGCCTTGGGGGAACTTGTGTATAGGGGCTGTCGGTAAAGGCGGCCTCGGGCAGATCGCGAAAGCGTGTTTGCGCGGCCCCGGCGTTCGCCAGCACAGCTCCAGCGCTCGCGGTCAATCCCGCGCCCAGTAATTGACGACGGTTCATCATTCTTCGCTACCTCCGGTCAGAGTAATTGCCCCGCCCCAAATCGCCGCGGTCGCGTCTGTTTCGGCAAGCCAGTAGTCACGTTTCGCTTCTGCGGCAGAGAGGCGCGAAGCGAGCCCCTCCTGGGCATCAGCGATCAATTCAAAGGTCGAGGTCAGCATGCCGTTGTAGGACAGCAGCGCTTCGTCATCGATCTGGCGTCGCAGAGGCAAAACAGAGTCGCGCCAATGCCGCGCGATGCTATGGCGACCGGTGATGGCCCTATAGGCCATGCGTGCGTCCGAACGCGCATCGACGGCCTGCTGGGCCAGCCTGTTCGCTGCCTGCAGATAGGCCATGCGGCCACGCTTCGACACCAGCGGACCGGTGTCGTAGAGCGGGATCTCGAAATCTAGAGCAAGCGCTGGATTGGCCTCGGTTTCTCCGGCTGCACGTTCCAGGTCGAAACCAGCCACCAACTGGACGTCCGAGACCATACGGGTTTGCCCGGTCAGACGGTAGTCCAGCGCGAGCGCCTCGAGTTCCAGCTTTCCAGATGCCAGGTCTACGCGGTTTGCCAGTGCCAGCTGTTCGATATTTCCTGCAACGCGCGGGCCACCAGGCAAGGCGGGCAGCGAGTCCGGCACGAATACAGTGGTGTCGCTACCCCAAAGCCCCATCAGCCGAAGCAGTTTTTCTTTGGCCAATTGCGCCTCCAATTGGGCGGCTGCACGTTCGGCGGCAAGCTCAGCAGTAAAGGCATGCTCCCTTGCTTGATCGGCCTTGCTCATCGCGCCGGTACGGCCCAGTTGCACAGCAAGTTCGGACGCTGCCTCGGCAGTGCCCTGAGTTTGAGCGATCAGTGCAGCGGCTTCGAAAGCGCCAACCGCCTCAATCCAGGCCCGGCGGGTTTCAACGGCCAAGTCTATCGTGTCGGCGAGCGCAGCAAGTTCGGATTGTCTGAAGCGAATCTCCGCAAGTTGGGTCCGCGGTGCGGATGTTGCCACGTCGAGCAGGGAGTTGATTAATGTTGCCTCAAGTGTGCGAGTGACATCGCCAGCCAACCCGGAGATTGACACACCGATCGAGGGCACCGGCCCCATAGCCACTTCCCATAAGTCAGTTGAGGACAGACCTAGCTCAGCGAAGCTGGCTTGAAGTGCGGGACTGCTTATCAGGGCAACCTGCACTGCGGTGTCGGCGCTGACGGTCTTACCATGCACCATGGCGTGAACCCTCTTGCGCGTTTCCTCAAGGTCCGCGGCAGACAGGTTCCAGATCGGTGTGGCCCCTAGAGCCTGGCGTGCACCCGTCTCGACACTGCCAAAGCCCGCGCGATCTGGTTTTGCACGCTCAAGAACGGCAGGACTGGCGCAGGCGGACACCAGCAACATGGACCCCATGAGAAGAGGCAGTTTCATTCGCCACCCTCCCGTTGTTCATCATTCAGCATCCGCCATTCGGCCGGTTCTCCGACCGAGTAGCCCGCGTAAGCAACAACAGGCCCGGGTTGCGCAGACGCGACCACAGGCGATGTAACCGCCGCCGTAAGCGCTGGCACGGTTTCAAGTTCAGGAAGCGCCGAGCAGGCGGCCCCGAACAGCGGCAAGGATGCCGCAAGCAGAATTTTCACTTAGATTTCCTCGAAATGTCAGATGCAGATGGTCGCAGTCAAACTGCGGCTACAGGTGCATCAGGCGCGAGGAGGGCGCCGCAAACCTTCGGGTGTGGCCGAACGGACTAGGGACGCAATATCCCAGGACCGGAGGGAAACATTAGCGGACTGCTTTGTGCAACTTTCGGCACCTACGAAGTCACCGACCACGCAGATATGTGACGCACAGTGGTCTGCTCCATGGTCGATATCTGCAGCCGGAATGTCCGTTTCATGATGGTGGCGCTCGTTTGAAGACTCCTGGGCGAGTTGTTCAACAGAGCACGAAACCATGGCTGATGCATTGGACGGCATCAGGGTCACTGCCACCAATATGGAGGCAATCTGGAGTATCCCAAAAACGGCCCGAATCCTGTACATCATTTTTGAAGCTGTATTGCTGAAACAAAATGTCGGCAAGTCACCAAAACGTGTGGGCAAATTTTTCATACATTCTTCGTAGAAGTTTGAAAAAACTGCTGAAATCCTAATCGATCAATGAATGTGCGAGCGTAGATGTCGCAAGCGGTGACGACATGATCGCCCGCTTGAAAAACATCATTGCGTTAGAGACTGACGGAGCGTTGGTCTAACGGTTGATTTCTACTGGCGGCACAAACCCGTAGTCGCTTACTCGAGAGCATTCAGGAACCTAGCGTAGTCATCACTGACCTCCCTCGCCTCAACAAAGGCGCGAGCGCGCTCGGCGTCGAGACAACGGAAGTAGTCCTGCACATCGGCAATGTAGGCCTCGAAATCGCTTCTGATCAGATCGGCGTAGGCACGCATGTCGTCTTGCGACTGAGGCAAGAACGGTCGTTCGGGAGGTACGCAATCTGCTGCTGCGGCTATCGGCATGCTTCCAAGCAGGAACGCGAACAGCAACGGTGCGTTGCGCGCAATAAACAGCCGCAGGGCAAAACTCCTTTGCCGCCTTTAAGATTATCATTCTGTCGGCTATCACCGTTATCGGAGCAAGGCGAACTTCGTCAACACGTTATTATTGTCTTGCTATCATTAATGTTGTTTTGTATCGCTCACGGTGTTGCGACCCCGTGGGCCTGATACTGCACCCAGGCAGAACAAGGACCCAAGGGAAGGCCATGATAGAAGAAGCCCCGAATGTGGTTACAGAAGACGGACTGCGCGGCTTGCTCGCCGAGGGCTACCTCATTGAGGTGGTCTGCAAGGAGAGAGCAGAGAAGCGCCATAACAGCTGGTACGGCTCGTGGGTCATCCGCGCCGTCGCCACTGATGAGCGTGACGATAAGATGCTCGTCACCAGCCGAAGCGTCCTCAAGCTCCGCGACTTCAAAACCATCGTTGGCCTTGTCAGTTTCCTGGCCGACATGGGCTGTACGACCGCTAGCATCCCACTTGAAGAAGGTGGCCGCGAGCGCCACGCCGCGCCGCCGGTCAAAGGCAGCTGACCGCGCGACTGCGCTCGTCGTTGCTTTGGGTACAGGCGTTTGTTCCGCGCCCCCGGCCCTGGCCGACGGTTTCATCTTTTCGGTTGGCCCAGACGGCCAATTGATTTCCTCTTCTCAAGAGACAAACGGGCGCCTTTTTCTCTTCGCAGAACCTCGCGTTCCTGACGCAACGAGCGAGACAGCGATCCCGGCTCGATCCGCCGCCCGCGCCACCCCAGAAATCCTCCATGCGATCGAGACCACGGCGCTACGGTATGCCGGGCATGGTGCGCTGCGTCGCGCAGGGCTTTCCGTCACTGATTGGGCGCTCCTTTACCGAGCCAACATTGAAGTCGAGAGCGCATACAATCCGGCTGCACGTAGCCCTGTCGGTGCCATAGGCCTCGGGCAGCTTATGCCGGATACTGCCCGCGACCTCGGCGTGGACCCACATGACATTGCGCAGAACCTCGACGGATCAGCCCGCTACTTGCTGATGATGCTCGACCAGTTCGGTGAGGGCTCTCTGGCCCTTGCGGCGTACAACGCTGGCCCTGAGGCGGTCACACGCCACGGCGGCATCCCCCCTTTTCGAGAAACCCAAGGGCATGTGGCCCGTGTGACTGCCGTGTTTGAGCGGCTCAGAGGAGATCTTTCATGACATCGAGGAAACGTCAAAGCGTGCTCCGCACGCGGGCGATCACCGCGTTCGGCGCGATGGCCCTTATCGTGCTGGCAGGTCCAGCGCTCGCGCAGAGCATCGACCTCTCGCCGGTACAGACCCTGCTTCAAGGCATTGTCGATGCGATCACCGGTCCCTTGGGGATCGTGATTGGCACGCTCGCGCTGATCGGGGTGTTCCTTTCCTGGCTCTTTGGCATCCTCGACTTTCGTCAGGCGCTCTGGGTCGTGGTTGCAATCGCCGGCATCGCCGCAGCACCCACCATCGTCGCCGCCATCTGGACCACCTGAGCTCCATCCATGGCTGACCAGTCCCGCGTATTCATCGGTCTTCTCAGGCCACCCAAGCTGATGGGCTTGCCGATCATGTACGCCATGGTCTGGCTCTTCGGCTCGACGCTCCTGTTCCTCTGGGTGCAGAGCTGGGTGGTGGCTGTGTTCGCGGGGTTGGCCTGGCCGGCGCTCTGGAAGGCCGCAGACTGGGATCCGAACTTCCTCGATGTCCTGGTGATCACCCTGCAGGAAACCCCGCCCACGACGAACCGCAAGCTGCACGGAGGCGACAGCTATGCCCCGTGATGGAATTGCCGATGAGGTTGAGAACGCCATCGATCCGCTGACCGCGCTACCCGCATGGGTCAAGGGCGAGAAGCGGCTCTCAATGATGCTGCCTTATGTGAGCCTCGTGAACGACCGAACGATCCGGACACGCGGCAACGAACTGATGCAGTGCATCCGCCTCGAAGGGGTGAACAGCACCACGAGCGAGGACGGGCATCTCGACCGAATCGGAGGGTTGCTGGCTGGGATCGTCGCGCAGGTGGGGACGGAGTTCTCCTTCTACCTGCACAAGGTGTCGAAAGCGGTCGATGTGACCCTGCCGCCCGTTCCGGGCGAAGGGTTTGCGGCTGCCGTCGACGAACGATGGCACGCGCATCTCGGCCGCGCGGGTTTGCGCGACAAGACGCTGACCCTGACGGTGCTGAAGCGACCTGAGACAGGCAGCCGCTTGCCGTTCGGACTTGGGGCGTCTCGCTCGCGACATGCGGCCGACACCAACCGCCGCTTGCGCAAGCTCGACGAGGTTGTAGGGTTTCTGCTGTCCTCCTTCGATGAGCTGAAGCCCCGCCTGCTGGCCGCAAGCACCGGCGAGCTTCTGGGCTTCCTCGGGTCGCTCAACACGGGCGAGGAGCACCCGCTCTTCCCCCGGTCGCGCCTCGGTGTGATCGCCGAGGACGTAGCCAATACGCGCGTCACCTTCCGCGGCACGACCATCGCACTCTCGGACGGTGCCGTCGGCGACAAGCTCGGGGCGATCTTTGCGGTGAAGAACTACCCCGCCAAGACCGATAGCCTGATGCTCGACGAGTTGAATCTGCCCGTCGACATGGTGGTCACGCACTCTTTTGTGCCGATCAACGCCAACATCATGGCGGGCCGGATCAAGCGGCAGCTGCGGCTAATGCAGGCCGCCAATGACGGAGCCGTCAGTCTCGCCCAGGAACTGGAACTCGCGCAGGACGATCTGGAATCCAAACGCCTGATCTTCGGCGAGCACCACATGACCGTGGCCGTCTATGCCCGCACCCAGACGGCGCTTGACGACATCGCGGCCGAAATCCGCAACATCTCCGCCACTTCCGGGATCAACCTGATCTCGGAAGCCTTCGGGGCGCGGGCGCATTTCATGGCGCAGCATCCCGGGAACACAGGGGCGCGCAGCCGCAAGGCCGCAATCACGAACCACAACTTCGCCGATCTCGCTACCTTCCACCGCACCCCGCTCGGAAAGACAGGGCGGGAAGTCCCCTGGGGCATGCCGATCACGCTCTTTCCGACGCCCGAGCGCAGTGGTTTTCGCTTCAACTTCCACGAACAGGGCGCGCCAGATCGCGAGCCCACAGGTGGGCACACGCTGATCCTCGGCCGTCCCGGCTCCGGCAAATCCGTCCTGGCGGCTTTCCTGATGACCATGGCACGGCGGGCAGGTGCGCGGGTCTTCGTATTCGACTATCGCGCGGGGATGGAGATGGCCGTCCGCGCGCTCGGCGGCAGCTATTCGACCGTGCGGGCGGGGCGCCCCACCGGCCTCAATCCGCTCCAGACCGAGATCGACGTGCGGGGCCAGGCATGGCTTGCTGATTGGCTCGCGAGCCTCTTGGAGCGGCGCGATCGACCGCTAACCCCGGTTCAGACCAACCGACTGCAGGAAGTCGTACGCCAGAACGCCAGCGCAGGACATGCGGGTCTACGAAACTGGTCGGATTTCGCCTCGCTGCTGGTCTCGACCGATGACGAGGGCGATCTCTTCGAGCGTATGCAGGAATGGACGGCCGAGGGTCGCTACGGCTGGATCTTCGGGGCCAATGCCGAGGACAGTTTCAGCATCGAAGGAGACGTCGCGGGCTTTGACCTCACCGGCATCCTCGATTCCGAGAGCGAGCGGGAACGCATGGCGGTCCTGTCCTACCTCTTCCGCCGGGTCGAGCGGGTGATCGAGGACCGCAAGCCCACCATCATCGTCATCGACGAGGCATGGAAAGCCCTCGACAACGCCTACTTTGCGGAGCGACTCAGCAACTGGCTGGTGACCGCCCGCAAACAGAACGCCGTCGTCGTGATGATGACGCAATATGCCAGCCAGCTCGAGCGCACGCGCACCGGCAAGACCATCGTGGAAGCGGTGCCGACGCAGGTGCTCTTGCCCAACATTCGTGCTTCCGCCGCTGACTACGCGATGCTCGGCCTGACCGAGAAAGAGCTCGACGTGCTTCTGGGCGTCGGCTCGGCCTCGCGGCTCGCGCTTGTTCGCGACGACCGTGGTTCCGTCGTGATCGATGCCGATCTCAGCGCGCTCGGCCCGCTCGTGACCATCCTTGGCGGAATGGAGAAGGGCGAAGCGCTTGCCGGCGCCGATTATCGCGAACGTCCTGATTTCTGGAGAGTGACATGACCAGTACCATCATTCGCAGCGTCGTGCTGCTAGGGCTCGGCCTGACCCTGACAGCCTGTGCGCAGCATAACCCCTCGCAAGCCAACTGCTTCAATTTTCGCGAGGCTCCTGCGCAGGCAGGAACCGCCACCGCCACGATCTCGACCATGGGGGCGGAGGTTACGCGCCGCGACACGGCGTGCGATTTCGTGATGCTGGGAGCGGGCGGCTAAGCCAATGCGGACCTGGCTTCCCCTCTCGATGATCAGCCTTGCGCTGACAGGTGCCATGGTGGGGCCAGCGGTCGCCCAAGGCGTGCCGACCTTCGATCTGCGCCTCTTCGCAGAGCGGCAGGCCATCCTTGAGCAGACCGATCGGGACCTGGCACTGCA
>MDSW01220798.1_pt1 | contig 47916 bp, 43 predicted proteins | sample 811171 | NCBI WGS metagenome assembly MDSW01 (sample SAMN05326641, study PRJNA326480) | marine metagenome | isolation source: seawater | place: Atlantic Ocean: North West | collected 2012
GCAGTAAAAGATGCAACAAGAGAGGGAAAGGCTTTTTATAATAGAAACAAATCTGCAGGGGAATTAGGAGACGCTCTAATTGGTTGGTATGGAAATGAAGTCCATTCACCATCATTAATCAATTGGGCTGATTGTGTCATTGTAATAGGAGGTTCTATTGGAATTGAAGCAATGCTTCAGGAGAAACATCTTATTTACCCAATATATCTAAATTCAAATCAAACTATGTATGAATATTTTAATGCGGCTCATTGTCCAGATAGTTTAGAAAAAATGAAAGATCTTTTAGAAGAGTTTAAAGGTAACTCAAATGTATCAAAACCAACTGGTATTAATGAAATGTTAAAAGAGATAGTTTACGCTGGAGGTGAGCCATTCAATGTGCCTTTAAAATATTACGAAATTATTAAAGATAAAAATTTAAGATATGGTAAAGATATCTTTAATCAATAATGAGCAACATATTTGTAAATACAGTACCACATTCAGGCACTCATCTTGTAACAACAATATTAGATTCTCTTGGCTACAAGCATGCGAATATTAAAAACAAATTTTATACAGTAAGACCATATTTTCGAAGAATCCAAAAGGCCGGAATAAATTGGCGTTCCTCAAAGGAGCTAGGTAACTATATACCGTTATTTGAAAAGAAAACTGTTCTAGTGAGTGTTGCCTCTCCAAGATTAGTAAAACCATCACTGATGACTAAAACATTCTCAAATGTTGGTAATAAGCAATATATTATTGGCCATATGCCTTTTAGCGCAGATGGCAAAAAAGTTATAGAAGAAAAAATTTCAAAGACAGTCACCATTATTAGAGATCCAAGAGATATGGCTATATCAATGATTAATCATTGCAGGACAAGACCACTGCATCATGCACACGAATACTTATTCAATGCATTAGATTCTGAAACTGATAGATTAAGTGCGGTTGTATCTGGTTATGATAATCAATTCGGTAGTTTAATTGGAATTAATAAAATGTATACATCTATGATGAAATGGCAAGATGAAGTTGATAATATCACTCTAAAATTTGAGGATTTAGTTGGTTTGAGGGGTGGAGGGAATTCAGAAGATCAAATCTTTTCTATCAATGCTCTAATAAATTATTTGGGTCTTGAAGATAAATTTGATCAAGATAAGATTTCCATCATTGCGAAAAACTCATTTGGTGTTTCTGGTACTTTTAGAAAAGGTAAAATTGGAGCATGGGCGAAAGTATTTTCAGACACTGACAAAAAAATATTTAAATCTAAAGTTGGAGATTTGTTGATTGATCTAAATTATGAAACAAATAAAGACTGGTAGTTTTTGAAGGAAATCTTTTAAAAGTTTAATTAAAAAATATGAAAAAAATTTTGTATATTGTCGCAAATCCTTTCAATTTTTCTAGAATTTCAGTTGGAGGTAATATTAGCTCTGCTAATGGAGTAATTAATGGATTTAGAAGTAAGGGATTTCATGTCGATGTTGTTACTGACTCTAGAGTTCCAACACTTGATGATGATTGTCATAACTTAAAAACTATTTTTTATCCTTATAGGGTTTTTCGCAAATTAATTCCCACCGACAAAAAAGGATTGATTGGAAGATTATTTAATAAAGTCGATCATTTATCTTTTCGCTTCGCGATGAGTAAAAAAGTTAATCAATTAATTAAAGAAAATGATTATGCATTTTGTTACATGAGAGCATCTTATAACGGGCATGCTGTTGTTAAGCATTTAAATGCAGCTAATTTAGATCTGATAGTTGAAGTAAATAAGCCTTTAAGTATGGGACCATTCAATAATAAAGATAATCTAAATTGGCCTTCAAAAGGCGAACATGTTTCAGTGCCTTTATCTGAGATCATGCAATACGATACTGCTAAGGTTATCACAGTTGATAGTTCTGTAAGAGCAAGATGGATAACAGAGTTTGTGGGAAAGAAATATGAAAGAAAAATTATTGTTAATTACAACGGAGTAAATACAGATATGTTTGTTCCAGCTGAACCTAATGAAGAAATTGTCAAAGATCTTCAATTATCTAAACAAGATATTGTGGTTGGAATGGCATCCAGTTTCAGATGGTATAACGATATTGATGAATTATGTTTAATTCTTTCAAAGTCTGCAAAACAAAGTGAAAAACTCAAGTTTCTTATAATTGTAGGCGATAAGGAAAAAGAGAATGAATTAAATAAAAAAATTGATGAATATAAAATTAAAGAAAAAACAATAATACTTTGTCAAATACCATTCGAAAAAATGCCATTGATTTTGAATTGTTGCGATATATTAATTTCACATTTTAATTTTCATGGAAAGTGGCCTCATAACTGCTCTATTAAACATCTTGAGTACCTTTCAATTGGAAAGCCAACGGTTGCAACAAATGTGGGAGAAGTTAATTTCGCCATCGAGCATGGTGTAAATGGATTACTTTGTAAAGAGGGAGATGTTGAAGAATTTTCAAGTTCAATTATAAGAATGGCAAATGATTTTGATTTAAGATCTAATCTTGGAAGAGCAGGAAGAATAAAAGCGATAAATGAGCTGACATGGGAGGCTAATATATCAAGAATTTTAGAGTTTTTTGAAAAAAACAAGGTTAAAAAACAGATTATATAAAATTAAGAGATTACTATAATTTACATTATAATGACGAAAAATTTAAAACTATGTCAAAGAAAAACATAAATCTAAAGACTAAAATTAAAAATAATAATTTGACCTTAGGATCATGGATCACGCTTTATCATCCCGCGATTGCAGAAATAATGGCAAAATCTGGTTTCGATTGGCTTGCTGTTGACTTAGAGCATAGTGTGATTTCTATTAGAGAAGCTGAAGAATTAATAAGAGTAATAAGTTTCTCAGGAGTCACCCCTCTTGTAAGGCTAACCTCAAATGATAGAAACCAGATAAAACGTGTAATGGATGCAGGCTCTCATGGAGTGATTGTACCAATGGTTAACACTGCTGATGAAGCAAAAAAAGCTGTTGAGGCAGTTCATTATCCACCAGAAGGCAAAAGAGGAGTTGGACTCGCTCGCGCTCAGAAATATGGCACAAATTTAGAATCTTATATGAAATGGCTCAAAGATGAATCAATAATAATAGTACAAATTGAAGATATTAGTGCAATCGACAACCTAGAGGAAATATTTTCTGTAAGCAATATAGATGGTTATATTATTGGTCCTTATGACTTATCAGCATCTATGGGTATACCTGGCGAATTCGATAATCCAAAGTTTATAGATGTAGTAAACAAAATTAAATCTACTGCAAGTCAATTCAAAGTTTGCGGAGGCATCCATATTATCGAACCAAAACCAGAAGAATTAGAAAAAAGAATAGATGATGGGTATCGTTTTCTTGCATATAGTTTAGACATTCGAATGCTTGATGTTTCTTGTAAAAAAGGTATTCAGCATATTAAAGAGTTAAAAATATAATCTTATGAAGGCCATTGCGATAATTCCTGCCCGAATGGGATCTTCTAGATATCCTGGCAAACCAATGGCAAAAATTCATGGCGTGCCTATGATTGGACATTGTTATCATAGAACCAAGTTATGTAATGATTTGATGGATACTTACGTTGCAACATGTGATGATGAAATTCATGATTATATTATTTCAATTGGTGGTAAATCGATAATGACATCAGATATTCATGAAAGAGCAACTGACAGAACTGCTGAAGCAATGCTTAAAATTGAAGAAATGATCGGTGAATGCATTGATATCGTAGTTATGGTGCAAGGTGATGAGCCTATGGTCACGCCTGAAATGATAAGTCAATCTTTAGCCCCATTTAAAAAAAACCAATCAATTAAAGTTGTTAACTTGATGGCGCATATGAAAACAATTGAGGAATTTGAAGATCCTAATGAGGTTAAAGTAGTAATTGATAAAAACAATAATGCTATATACTTTTCACGTGAAGCAATTCCTTCAAGAAAGAAAGGTTTTGATAATGTTCCTATGTTAAAACAAGTTTGTATTATCCCGTTTAAAAGAGAGTATCTTCTTAAATTTAATGATATGGAAGAAACAGAATTAGAAAAAATTGAATCTGTTGATATGATGAGAATAATAGAAAATGGTGACAATGTAACAATGGTAATGACTGATTCAGATTCCTTTAGCGTTGATACTGAAGAGGATAGAGTTTTTGTAGAAGAACAAATGATCGAAGATCAATTAATGAAAAGCTATAAAAATAATGTGTAGATATCTTGTAACTGGTGCAGCTGGATTTATTGGTGCAGCTTTGGCATCTAGGCTTTTGAAAGAGGATAACCAAGTAGTTACGATTGATAATTTAAGCACTGGTAATACTTCAAATATTCCTGATGGCGTCAAATTTATTGAAGGTGATTGTGGAAATCAAGACGTTTATTCAAAAATTCCAAATGAAAAATATGATGCGATTTTTCATATTGCAGGGCAGAGCTCTGGCGAAATTAGTTTTGATGATCCCATATATGACATAAGAACAAATGCTGAATCTACTTTGCTTTTGCTAAAGTTTGCTTTACAAAATAAATGTAAAAGATTTATTTATGCAAGCACTATGTCTGTTTATGGAATTAAACCTGAAAGACCTGTAAAAGAGAGCGAAGATTGTCATCCAGAATCATTTTATGGCATTGCAAAACTTGCAAGCGAACATTATCTGCGTGTATACGAGCAATATGGTATCAACACCACAAGTCTTAGATTGTTTAATGTTTATGGTCCTGGTCAAAATATGGACAATCTTAGACAGGGCATGGTAAGTATTTTTCTTGCTCAAATGCTGAAAGATAAGCGTATTCATGTAAAAGGATCAGCTGATAGATTTAGAGATTTTATTCATGTTGATGATGTTGTCGAATCATTTTTAAGATGTCTAAGTTGCGATAAAAGTAAGAGTGAAATTATTAATATTGCAAATGGCAAGCCAACAAAGGTAAAAGAGATTATTGATCTGCTAGTGTCTTCACAAGAAGAAAAAATTGAGGTTGTATATCAGGGAGGTACACCTGGTGACATCCATGGGATTTTTGCTGATATAACTCAAATGAATAATATCTTTGGCGATTGGGAAAAAGTTGAGTTAAAGGAAGGTATTGCTGAAATGGTCAAATCTTGTAAATAGTAAAATTTAGCAAAGATAATCCATATGTTTTTTAATATTTTGTAATTGAAGTGGTGAGTAATAGAGATACAAATTTTAGATCAGTTTTTATAAATGGACTTCGTTGGTCAGCTCTTAAAAGGTTTGGTCAAGCTTTCCTTTCCATAATAGTTACAATTATTATGGCTAGGCTTTTAAATCCTAGCGATTTTGGTTTGGTTGCTATGGCTACTGTATTTACTGGTATTAGTAACGTTTTTACAGAATTGGGAACAGGCGAGGCCTTAATAAGAAAAAAAAATCCAACCAATGATTTTATTAGTAGTATTTTTTGGTTAAATACAGGTCTCGCATTTTTTGTTTGTTTGATCCTAGCTGCAATTGCTTCTAGTGTTGCTGATTTATATGGTCAAGATATTGTAGAAATATTGATTTATGTTCTTTCAATTGAAATTCTCTTATCAGGTATTAATAGAGTCTCTCATGCCCTCTTAGAAAAAAATATGCGATTTAAAGCAATTGCCTTTGCGCAAATTACTTCTCAGATTTGTGGCGCATCTATTGGAATAACAATGGCTTTTCTTGGATATGGCCTTTGGAGTCTTGTTTTTCTTGGAATATCAAGTCAATTAATTTATACAATAATAGTAAATATTGCTTTAAGGTGGAGACCGTCCGTAACATTTAATTTTAACCATATTAAAAGTATTTTTTCTTTTAGTTCTTATTTGACATTAGTAAAGATATTGGATCATATCCAAAGACGTTCTGAGATTTTCATTGTTGCTTACTTAATGGGAAGTCATCTGGGAGGAGTTTATTCCCAGTCACACACACTATTGAGAAAACCTGTTAAGTTAATAAGCGGTTTTATGGCACCAGTCTTATTTTCAACAATGTCTTCACTTTCTGAAAATATAGAAAGAATTCAATCATTGTATCTAAAGTCAATCCAATCATTTGCAATGATCTATATTCCCATAAGTATTATATTAATTTTATATTCAGAGCCATTTGTACTTTTTATTCTAGGTGAGAAGTGGTTTGAAATGGCAGAAATAATGCCAGTTTTTGGGTTCATGTTACTATTTGCCTCAATGCATAAATGCAATACCATTGCTTTAAAATCAGTTGGAAGAGTAGATCTATTATTTAGAATGTATGTAGTCTTTGTAATAGCATCTATAGTTGGATGTATTATCGGTGCACAATTTGGGATTTTTTGGGTTGCCGTAGGAATGCTAATAACAACATTTTTGCTTTTTATTGCTAGCACAATAATATCTACACAAGTTTTAAGGATTAAGTTTGTGATTTATTTTGAGCAAATCTCAACCTTGATTACATATGGTCTTTTAATGTTTATATCTGGATATTTATTAAACTTACTCTTAAGCAGCTTTTTTGAAAGTGGCCATATTTTATTAGGGATTTTTGGATTTTCAATATGCTCAACAGTATATATCTTGGCTTTACTCATACGACCCGTTCCAGCATGGCATCACTTTAAAGAATTATTAAATATTCAAAAATTATAGGTAATTTATAAAAAAATAAATTAAATGTTTTTAATATATAATATCCACGAATTATCGATCTGAATGCATCTGGGGAATAGCTATGAATAGATTAACAAATTTTATAAAGAATCTAATCAGACCAATTAGGAAAATTCTTACAAAATTAATTGTTGAGCCAAGTGTCTTATATCCTCATATATCTAAACAGTTATGGCATGATTCAAATGCCTTTAGATGGGCGTCTGCCTATGTAGTAAAAAATCAAATAGAAGGAGATTATTTAGAGTTTGGTGTCTATAAAGGTACGAGTTTTATAGAAACTTACAATCAAATTCTAAATTACAGTAAAACATTTTATGAGGGTGGAGGTGGAAAATCTTCTGGAAAAGAGAATATTTTTCTAAATATGAAGTTTCATGCCTTTGATAGCTTTGAGGGATTACCTGAAACCAAAAATGACTCAAATCCTATTCAATATTTTCCTGGTGCATATAGTGCAAGTGAAAATTTATTTAGAGACAGATTAATTAATGCCGGTCTTGATATGGAAAAGGTTACAATAACAAAAGGTTGGTTTAATGATTCATTAAATAAAAATACCGCAAACGCATTAAGTCTTGATAAAATTGCAATAGCGTATATAGACTGTGACATATATGAATCCAGCGTAGATGTCCTTGAATTTATTACACCCTTTTTACAGACTGGTTCTGTTTTAGTTTTTGATGATTGGTTCAGAAACAAAGGTATTACTTCAACTGGAGTTCAAGGAGCAGTTCTAGAATGGTTAGAGAGAAATTCAAATATTAAATTGCAACATTTTTATAATAGCGATACTAGGACAGCACTTTTTATAGTAAAAATTGATCCTAAAATCAATGTTTCTAATATTGATTGTGTATAACTTAATTTAAACGATGTCATTAAGCACGCTTGTAATAAAAAAAATTATTCCTTTTATAGTTAAATTGATTGGTGGAAAGAAAGACTCTTGGGAAGAGGAAAAATATAGTACAGCAATTTTGTCATTGATAATGATACCTTTAAAAAGATTAAAGGGAGTAAGAAGGAATCCTAAATTCGTTGAAAATCAGTATGATGAATTATCTGGTTTGTATATAAGAGATAATTATTATCAATCAACAATGAGATACTCAATAGTTGATAGTCAAGTAAAGAAAATTTCAAGTATTGATAACATGCAAGAAATAAGAAAAGAAATTAGGAATGTTTTGTCTGATTATAAATTTAAAAGCGTTTTAGAGGTTGGCGTCGGAGAATTAACGACAATCGAGGATATTTATAAATTTTTTGGACCAGACATAGATTGTTATGGAGTTGACTTGTCGCTCAATAGAATAAAACATGGTTTAGAAGAATATAAAAAAAGACATGATAAACTCCCAATAGTTTCAAAAGCAAATGCTCTTCATTTGCCATTTCCTGATAACTCTTTTGATCTTGTAATTACAAGGCATACACTTGAGCAAATGCCAAAGATATACAAAGAGGCTCTTAAAGAAATCTTCAGAGTATCAAAAAAACAAGTAGTTTTGTTTGAACCATCGTTTGAATTAGGAACTTTTGCTCAGAAATTAAAAATGTTAAATACTGATTACGTGAAAGGTATACCCAAGTTTTTAAGCAGTCAAAAAGATTTAAAAGTAGAAAAAGAGTATTTAATGAAGAATAGCGCAAATCCTTTAAATCATACTGCATGTTTTAGAATTAGCAGTTTAAATCAAGAAAATATGACTAACTCAAACAGCGCTATTCCATTTGTTTGTCCAATTTCTAAATCAAAACTAGAAGACAAAGGAACATATCTGTATTCAAAAGATTCAAAAAGAGTATATCCTGTAATTGAAGGTATTCCTGTTTTAGATCCAGAGTATTCATTGATCCTATCCGAATCAATTGATTTATCAAAACAATAAAGGTGAATTATTGAAAGTACTTATAACCTCAGTACCATTTGGTGAAATTAATAAGTCACCCTTAGAAGCTCTCAGTGCTGAAGGGGTTGAGTATTTAATTAACCCACTCAATAAAAAATTAAATGAGGATGAGCTTATTGACTTAATATCAGATGTTGATGTTGTAATAGCAGGGACAGAACTTTATTCTAAGAAAGTTCTTGATAATGCACCAAATTTAAAAATGATCTCAAGACTTGGAATCGGTCTTGATGGAGTAGATTTAAATTATGCAAAATTGAAGGATATAAAAGTATGTTATACACCTGATGCACCAACTCCGGCTATAGCGGAATTAACTATAGGGTTAATTATTTCATTATTGCGATCAGTCCATCTTTCAAATTTAGAAATGCATAGCGGTAAATGGCACCGATATTTTGGAAAAACAATTTCAGATACTACGATTGGATTTATTGGAGTAGGAAGAATTGGAGCAAGAGTTTTAAAAATGATCAGAGCTTTTGGAAATCCAAAGTTATTAGTTAATGACATTTCTCCAAATACTAATCTTGATAAAGAATTTAAGATTCAGTGGGTTGATAAAAAAACTATATACAAAGAGTCTGATGTTATTTCTCTTCATGTTCCACTAACAAAAGAAACAAAAAATATGATAGGACGCAATGAACTAATGCAAATGAAATCCGATGCATTTTTAATCAATACATGTAGAGGGGGGATTATTAACGAAGATGATCTGTATAACGTAATGCACTCTGGACATTTAAGTGGAGTCGCTATCGATGTTTTTAAAGAAGAACCATACATAGGTAAATTATCTGAAATAGATAGATGTCTTTTAACACCTCATATGGGATCTATGACAGTTGAATGCAGAACAAAGATGGAAATTGAAGCTACAGATGAAGTAATAAGATTTATAAATGGTAAGCCATTAAAAGGCGAAGTGCCTCAAATAGAGTATGATATACAAAAACAGAGTCTATAACATGGTGATTTTTTATGGATAAGGTGGTTGTAGTTGGTGGTTCTGGCTTTATGGGAAGCCATACAGCTGATGAATTAAGTAATCGTGGTTTTGATGTAACGATTTTTGATAAATCTAAATCTCCCTGGTTAAAAGAAAATCAAAATATGATTGAAGGCGACATGCTTGATATTGATCAGGTGTCCAAAGCAATTAAGGGAGCAAAGTTTGTATATCATTTTGGAGGAGTTGCTGACATTGAAGATGCAAAAAAGAATCCTTTTCATACGATAAATCATAATGTAATTGGAGCTGCTGTATTAATGGAAGCAGCTGCTAAAAACGGAGTTAAAAGGGTGATTTATGCTTCAACAATGTATGTTTATAGCCCTTATGGCTCTTTTTACAGAGCAAGTAAGCAGGCTGCAGAAACCATTATCGAAGCATATACTGAAAAATATTCATTGGAACATACTTTATTACGATATGGTTCCTTATACGGGCCAAGAGCTCAAGACTGGAATGGATTAAAAAAATATGTAAATCAAGTTATTAGAAAAGGAAAATTAAATTATAGTGGAACCGGATCTGAGCGAAGAGAGTATATTCATGTAAAAGATGCTGCAAGATTAAGTGTTGATGTTTTAGATGAAAAACATAAAAATCAAGCTATCACAGTCACTGGGAATCAAGTTTTAAGCTCAGAGGAACTTATAGAAATGATTTTTGAAATTGCTGGCGTTAAAAAAGATGTAAAAATTGATGGAGAAGCAAAGTCTAATGACCATTACCTTATGACGCCATACAGGTATACTCCCAAAGCAGCAAAAAAACTTGTACCTGATGAATTTATAGATTTAGGACAAGGAATTTTTGAGATAGTCGAAGAAATTTATAATGAAGTAAATGAAGATAGTTAATTATTTAACTGACTTTGTAAAAATTTCCTTATTAAAATTACATTTACTAAGATGACCAATACTTTGATCTTTGATCTTCTTAAAAATAAAAGGCTATTTGCCTTTGATTTCGATGGCGTAATTGTTGATTCGGTTAACATCAAAACTGAAGCATTTGCAGAAATTTATAAACCCTATGGTCAAAAAATTGTTGATCGGGTTATCAATCATCATATCAATAATGGTGGAATGTCCAGATTTACAAAATTTAAGTATTATCACAACAATTATCTTAATGAGAATATCGATGAAAGTGAGATTGAAAGCATGTCATCTAAGTTCTCAAATATAGTAGTTGCAAAAGTAATATCATCACAATGGATAAATGGGATAATTGAGTTTCTGAATAAATTGAAATTAAAAAAAATTGATTGTGTAATTATTTCTGCAACTCCTGAAAAAGAGCTGATTCAAATAGTTAAAGCAAGAGGAATTGAAAAGTATTTTTCTTTAATTCTTGGCTCACCTGAAAGCAAATCAAGTAATTTAAAACACGCATTAGACATAAGAGGAGTTGCTAAAGAGGATACTATTTTCTTTGGAGATGCTATGGCTGATTGGGAAGCCTCTGATAAAATAGGAGTTCAATTTGTGGGTGTGGGAGATTCCATAAAAGATTTATTGAGTGAAAATAGTGAGGGTTCATATTTTATTCAAAATTTTGAAATATTTAATGAACTATAAAAATAACAAAGGACATAGGATCTAATTCAGATGCCAAAGGTAACTATATATATCTTAAATTATAACTACAGTAAGTATGTGGCTAAGGCCATTGAAAGTGCTTTGTCTCAAACATACAAAAATTTAGAAATTCTGGTAATAGATGACGGATCAACAGACGATTCACTCGAAATTATTCATAAATATTCAGATAGGTTGCAAATAATAGAACAAAATAATGTTGGTCTGGTAAAGTCAATCATAAAAGCTTTTTCAATAGCAGAAGGTGATTACGTTGTGAGACTTGATGCGGATGATTGGCTTGATCCGAAGTGTATAGAAGAGTTAGTAGAAAAAATCTCTAAAAATAAAAATGCTGCATTAGCATTCCCAGACTATTATGAGGTAGATGAGTTTGAGCAAATTATTAGAAGGATTAAGAGACATGATTTTTCCGGAAATGTAAGTATGTATGACCAGCCCGCACATGGAGCATGCACCCTAACAAGAAAAGAATATTATTTTGAGGTAGGAGGGCACGATGAAAATTTTATGTGTCAAGACGGAGTAGACATATGGTTAAGCCTTACAGAAAAATATGATGTGGTTAATGTTAGTAAGCCATTATTTTTTTATAGGAAACACTCACAGAGTTTGACAGTAAATGAGGATAAAATCCTTTCAACCAGAAGTGACATATACAAGTCTCATGCTGAAAAAAGAGGATATAAAAAAGGTCTTTCATATGCATTTATTCCAGTAAGAACTCAAAAATTAAATGGTGTTGAATATACATTAACAAAACTTGGCGATAAAAAAGTTATAGAGTGGGTTGTTGAAAAGGCAAGAAAATCTAACTTAGTTAGTAAAATTATTATTATGATAGATGATGAAGAACTTATGACAAATATTTCAGAGTTATTTAAAAACAATCAAAACATTATTTTATTTCAAAGAGATAAAAAGGATTCATCCTCAGGCATAAGTATAAATGCTTCCATTGTTAAGTTTTTGAATACGTGTAACATTGAGAGTCCAGAAAATATTGTGATATTGACTACTAATTATCCTTTCAGCAGACATAATTATGTAGATACTTCAATATATTCAATGTTTTTGTTTGGTAGCGAGTCTATTGATAGCGTCGTTATGGATAATTCAGTATTTTATTATCATGATGGAAGTGGAATAAAACCATGGGTTGATGTTTATATAAGGAAAGAAAGAGAAGATATCTATATCAGAAGGGGGGGTATTTCTGTCTTTAACAAAGAACTTCTTAAAAATGAGAAAGATATAATCTCTCAGAAAATGGGTCACGTAATAGTTGATAAGATTTCATCTTTCGAAATTCGTTCAAAAGAGGATTTAGCTATTGCTGATTTTATAGCCTCAAAATTGATTGATGGGAAAAAAAATGTTCCATAAAGATAATGTATATATTATTGCTGAAATTGGTGGCAATCATGAAGGAGATTTTGATAAGGCTCTTGATTTGCTTCATCAAGCAGCAGATGCAGGGGCACAAGCTGTAAAGTATCAAATTTATAGCGGAGAGACATTGGTTAATATTTCAGAAGATCCTGATAGAGTTAAACACTTTGATAAGTTTGCATTATCTGAATCTCAATATGAGGAACTTGCTACTGAATGTTCTTCAAGAAATGTAGATTTTTGTGCTTCCATTTGGAGCGAAAATTTAATCGAAAAGTTTAGTAACTATTTGCCATATCTTAAAGTTGGCTCTGGTGATCTGACCGCATACCCATTATTAACAAAATTAAGTAATCTTAATAAGCCGATTATTTTATCTACTGGTCTAGCAAACATTGACGAGGTAAAAGATGCCATTAACCACATTTGTTCTGTTAATCCAATATATAAAGAACCAGACATGTTAACTATTTTGCAGTGTACAAGCATGTATCCAATACCTAACGAAGATGCAAACTTGTCTGTGATCTCGACTTTCAAAAAAGAATTCAATTATCCAGTTGGTTATTCTGATCATACAAATTCTACATATGCTGCTGAAATAGCTGTTGCACTGGGAGCCTCAATGCTTGAGTTACATTTTACAGATGATAAAGAATCTACCTCATTTAGAGATCATCTTGTTTCATTTGATTCTGACGATTTAATTCAATTACGAGAAAAAATTCAAATTATCAAAGATTTAAAAGGAGACGGCATAAAAAGACCAATGAAATCTGAAATAGAAAATGGACATTTAACAAGTTTTAGGAGAGCTTTATATCCCAATCGCAAGATTTCAAAGAACGAGTTTGTTTCAGAAGATGATTTCATAGCATTGAGACCAGAGCATGGCTTACCAGCATCAAAAATAAAAGAAATTATCGGTAAAAAGGCAGTAAGAGATCTTGAGACATATGAACAAATTTCACTATCTGATTTTGAATAAAAAGAGCTAACTTTTATTTATAATGAAAACTTATCCAGATAATCAAGAATTATTAAAAATTATTAATGATATTGAAGAGCAATTTGACTTAAATAAATTAAATATAAGAGATGTTAATATTTGGCCACTTGTAAGAATCTCAATATGTTTTGGCCTAATTGCTAATAGATATAACATTGGAACTTTTGTAAATGAAAAAAAAGGAAAAAAAATATCAAGCTTAATTAGCGATTTTATTTCTTTAAAAAAATTCTTATCCAAAAAACCAAAAATTAATACACTGCATACCACTCACAATATATATTTATTTAATATTAATAATAAAATTTACGATAGAGTTCATTATGGAAACGAATTTAACGAAATTGAAAATAATTCAAAAATTAAAAGAATTAATTTTTCAGACTTCAGTATTAACAACATTGACAATAATAAATCAATAATAAATCTATCCTCTTTATTTCTTTTTTATAAAATAATTTCAATTCCTTACACATTGTTTTTATTCTTTAGAAACTTCACAACCTTTATAAATTTATTTCATTTTTATAGGTTTCTTAAAACAAAGCATATCAATGCGTTCACCATTCTGTTAAAAATTCCTTTTAAAGTCTCTTATATTTTTCTTATTTCAAGATTTATGAAATACTTTTTTGAAGAATGTGAAATTAAACTATTACGTCACGCAAATTATTATAGCCTTGATAGTATGGCAATGACTCTTGCAGCAAGAAGATGTGATATTGTGATAGAAAATATTCAACATGGATCTCAATCAAAAGATCATCCAGCATTTGGCAGATGGAATTCTGTTCAAACAGATGGCTATGATCTATTGCCTTCGACGTTTTCTTGTTGGGACAAAGAATCAGTAACAATCCTTAAACAATCATTTTATTCTTCAACGAAACATAGTGTTAGATTATCAAAATATTCTTGGGTTGCAGCATGGAAAAATAATGAAATTCAATATAATTTTGATGAAATAAAGTCTTTTTCACGAGGAAAATTCAATATTCTACTTACTTTACAGCCTTCAATTGATGGCATTCAAGATTTTGTTTTAGATGCTATGAAAGAAACATCAGATGATATCTGTTGGTGGATTCGTCTTCATCCACGTCAGCTTACCATGCAATCGGTAAATTTTATTAAGGATAGTATTCCTCAAACAACAAGTACAACTTCAGTTGAGTTAGCATCGACAAGTCCTTTGCCAGCAATACTTTCAATAACTGATCTTCATATTACTGCATTTTCGTCTAGTGTTTACGAAGCATCACTTTTTAATGTACCTACTTTAATTACTCATAAAATGGGTCTTGATTATTACGGACAAAATTTGAAAAATCTTAATGCACATTACTGTAATAATATCGATTTAATCACAGAAAAGATTAGAAATGGTGTTAAGAGTAAGTTTTGATATAATACTTGCAAATCTAAATATAAGGTTTAAATATGCATAACTCTCAAGTTACAAGTAATAATGTTTTAAGAAATATAAAACTATGTGCTAAGAATGAATTGTCTTATGTATATTATAACATTCGATCAAAATTATCTGGTGACTCTAGTCAACTTGATGATAGGGAATTAAATTGCGTTAAGCAAATGAAAAAAAACAGCGCATTTGTTATAGAAAATTACTGGCCAAGAGATAAAGCTCTGCGCGTTAGAGACAAATTAGCAGAATATCATGATAAAAATGAACCATATGTTCTAGGTGACTCAGATGTTGACGAGTGGGTTAGAATTTATCATGTTGAAAGACTTATTCCTGAACTAAAAGAATTTAGATTTGATCCATTTGTTCTCAAAATAGCACAAGCATATAATGGATTTCCATCATATAGTGGCGCTCTTGTCTATCAACATGACACAACTAACGCACATGAAAAAAGTTACTATCATGTCGATACTTTTTTAAGACAATTTAAATCAATGATGTATCTGGATGATGTCGATGTTGGAAATGGACCATTTTCTTATATACCTGGCTCACATAAAAATAGGTCTTTTTTTATAAAAAAACAAATTAAAGGTAATGATAAATATAAAAATACAGTATTTGATGATGCTGAAGTTAGCTCAATGATTGGTGATGAGCAGCAAATATGTGCACCTGCAGGAAGCCTTTTGATGATGGATGTCGGCGCTATACACAGAGGAGCTCCTCAAGAACAAAGAAGTCGTTCAGTTTTAATGAATTACATTGTACCAACTCAAAGTGATTTATATCTTCATAAAGAGTTACCACCTGTTCATAAAGACTGAATCAAGATTTGTACCTAGATATTTAACATTTGATATTTAATAAATTTAATTGAACAACTCTATTTATACAGTTAACAGAACCACATTTTATTGTATTCTTCTTGTCCCTGTATTTTTTGCCTATGCATATCTTTTAATAGCGCCATATACAGAAGGTGATCAATATTACTACAGATTGTTTTACTCAGAACTTGCAGAGACGTCAGCAATAGATGTAATACCATTAGCTATTAAAAAAGTAGCTAGTGTTGAACCAATATCACTTTATATTTTATGGGGAGGCTCTAACCTGGGAATAGATAAAGATATTTTCATTAGTTTTTTAAATGTTATTTTATTGCTTGGGTTATTTTTATTATGTAGGAAATATAATGTTGGTCCACTTCCAATTCTTTTACTATTAACTAATTTTTATATCATTGTTTTAATGACAGGTGCTGAACGATTAAAAATTGCATACATTATTGCAATTTGGGCAGCTCTTTCAACAGGAAATAAAAGTCGAATACTATTTGCCGCTTCTGGACTTGCTCATCTTCAAAATGTAATTATGTTACCTAGCTTATTGTTAGCAAACTATGCAGAGTCAATTAGGCGTCTACTAAAAGCTGGTAAATTTAGATTGCAATTTATATTTGCAATCATTTTATTGATAGCATTCGCAACAATTTTTTTTAGTATCTTTAACGACGCAATAATTAGAAAAGTTGTTAGTAATATGTCTCATGAAGCAAGAGATGTTGGACTATTAAACTTGATCATACTTACAGTTGTCGCAATTTTTGCTACAAAAAATCGCTGGAGAATGTTCCTTTTGCTCATTCCAATGTATCCTGCTGTTGCTATTCTTGGAGGTCAGAGAGTAAATATGATTGCAGTGACTTTGGCTATATATCTACTAATCACTGAGCGTGCATTAAATCATCCTTTTGTTTTACTTTTGCTTTTATATTTTTCTTTCAAAAGCATACCATTTATACAAAATATCATATTGTATGGATCTGGTTTTGGATAAAATATTTAAACTTTAGTTATTTATTTTTTTCAGAACAAAAGCCTTCAAAATCAATTTCTGTAGAGAATTTTTTAGGTATTTTTTTCTGAACAATGCTTTTATTAGAGTCTAATTTTTTGGGATACTTTTTAAAATAATCAAGAATATCACTAAGGACGTATGTGAATTCCTTATTTTGATCTTTAAAATAATTAATTAATCCATTTATCAATTTATAATCTTCTTTGGTATCTAATGTTAATCTTGCATTTATGGTTTCATGCGTCTTGATGGGAAGACTTTCGCAATCAAATAAATGAGAATTATCAGTAATATAGTTTGTAAGATACTCTGTACCACTTGAATCTACACACCATTTTAATAGGAATTTAAGAACAGAAGATTCAAAAACCTCAACCTCAGTTCCGCTTGGTAATAATTTTGCATCAGTATAATCAGCATTCGACTTGAAATGATGATCAATTGTTTTCTTTAAATAGTTAGGCTCTATTAATATATCATCACCAGTAACTCTTAATACTGTTGAATAATCTGGATAAGCATCTACTGCAACCATCATCCTTTTAAGAACATTCTCTTCATCGCCTCTAAAGACTTTTATTCCAATTGACTCACTAAATTTAACTAACTTATCATCTGATGAGTCTTCAGTTGTACATAAGACATATTCATCAATAAATTTATTATTTTTACAGAATTCAAGTCTTTTAAAAAGATGTTCTAATGAGGTGACGCTTCCAACCTTCAAGGATGCCTTTCCTTTTAATCGTGAAGACTTTGAACGAGCAACAACTATTGCTAAAACCTTTCTATTAAAATTTTTTGATGAAATTAACTCACCTTTTAGAATTTTTTTATTGGAGATCTGATTTTTAATTAACTCATAGTCAGAAATTCCAATATTGGGTGATCTTAACATTTCTAAATTTGTTTCATCCAGTAAAGTGTTTTTAGATATATTTTTTGATGCCACAAATACTTTTTTTACATTAGCTCTATAAATTTCTTCATCTTTAGATCTAATAAAATCTTTCTTTCCAAGGTATTTTTCTACATCATCACAAAATGTAACAAACTTTTTAAATTCGTCTTTTTCAAGAGATGAATAGTAGTCTATACCCTTTTTTGATCTGTCATCAGTTATATGTTTTTCTATTACAGTGCATCCTAGAGCAATCGCAGTTGCTGGTAGATATATTGCATGACTATTTGAACCATCAGTATGATCCATAAAACCATAAGTTACACTGTCACCAAACATTTTCTTAAGTTCAGATATTCTCAATAAATCATTATTACTAATTTTAGTTGGATAAGCTTGATAACCATGCATTAAATTAATCTCTTGATTAAAATTTAAATTTTTAAGACAGGAAACAGCATTTTTTATTTCAATAAGCGTACTTCCTCCAGTAGCAAGATAAATAGGAAGATTAGCTTTAGCGCATTCTTCGATAAGTGGAATATTGGAAAGATCTGAAGAATGTATCTTAATACCATCAACTTTATTTAAAATAGCAACTTTCAGGGCTTTTAATCCAAAAACATCTGCAATAATCTCTCTGTTGTATTTTTTTGATTCTTTAATTATTTTTTTCCATTCTTTTTCATCAAATGATTGATTACAAAAATGCTCATACCTAGGATGATCATTTGTTAATAGGTCTGGTCCAAAATATATTTGAAACTTAACAGCATCAGCTCCTGCTTTTGAAGCTATTTTTGCAATTTTTATTGCTCTATCAACTGAACCTTCGTGAGCGTTTGCTACCTCAGCTATTTTTTTTATCATTTACTTAAAATAAATTTTGTTCATTGTTTAAATTCTTTCCACTAAACCTCAGTTTATCAAAAAAAGCCCACTATTGTGGGCATTATAGTAAGATATGCCAATTGAAATGGTGAAAATACTTCTTCTTGTTGGTAACTATTTACCAGGTTTTAAGTCTGGGGGAGCATTGCGTTCTACCGTCAACATGGTAGAAAGACTTGGAGACGAATTTGAGTTTTGGATTGTTACGTCAGATCGTGATGTTGGTGATACATCTGGATATATCGGAGTGAATAAAAATGAATGGAATAACGTAGGCAAGGCAAAAGTATTCTATGTAACCCCAGAAGAAAGTACTATTGGCAACATAACAAAAATAATTAACACAACCGAACACGATATTTTATATTTAAATAGTTTTTTTAATCCTGTTTTTACAATATACCCACTTATTGCAAGAAGATTTAAAAAGCTTTCCAATAAACCAGTCATTGTTGCGACAAGAGGTGAGTTTGCTAGAGGCGCTCTGAGTATAAAAAAATGGAAAAAAATAATTTATATTGCTTTTTCTAATTTTTTACAACTATATAAAAAAGTTTTTTGGCAAGCTTCAAGTGAATTTGAAGCAATTGATATACGAAGAGCTATGAAAAAATATTCGCCTCAAGTTCATATTGCGCCAAATATACCTAAATATCTAAAACATAATTCTTCTAACATTTATCTTAAAAAAAGAGAGGATTTATTAAAGATTTGTTTTTTAGGGAGAATTGCACCTGTCAAAAATTTAGATTATGCGTTAAAGGTTTTATCTAAGTTAACCTTACCGATTAATTTTGATATTTATGGCCCAAAAGAAGACAAGAGGTATTGGGATTTGTGTAAAGGAATTATAGACTCATTACCAAAGTCAATTAATGTGAATTATATGGGTACTATTGAAAATGAAAATGTGCATGATATGTTCCAAAATTATGATCTGTTTTTTTTACCCACAAAAGGCGAAAACTTTGGTCATGTAATTTTAGAATCAATGTCTGCTGGCACTCCAACTTTGATTGCAGATACAACGCCATGGAAAAATCTTCAAGAGTCTGGAGTGGGTTGGGATATCCCCTTATCACTTCCTAGTGAATTTGCAAATGCAATTGAAAAAATCTTCAAGCTTGAGGAAGGGGAGTATTTAAAAATGAGAAATTCTGTAAGAAATTATGCGGAAAAAGTAACCAATGATGTTAGCATACTTAATCAAAGCAAAGAGTTATTCTTGAATTCTTTACGGAGGGATAATGTTTAAAAATAAAACACTATTGATTACTGGAGGGACTGGATCCTTTGGAAACGCAGTATTAAGAAAATTTTTAAGCACAGATATTAAAGAGATTAGAATTTTTTCTCGTGATGAACTTAAACAAGATAACATGAGAAAAAAATATGATAATGAAAAGCTAAAATTTTACATTGGTGACGTTAGAGATAAAAATTCCATAAATGATGCCATGAGAGGTGTAGACTTTGTATTCCACGCTGCAGCCCTAAAACAAGTTCCTTCCTGTGAGTTTTATCCGATGCAAGCAGTAAAAACAAACGTTGTTGGTACAGAGAATGTTTTGAATTCTGCTATATATTCTGGCGTAGAAAAAATAATTGCATTAAGTACAGATAAAGCTGTCTATCCTATAAACGCAATGGGTATTAGCAAGGCAATGATGGAAAGGGTGGTTGTTAGTGCGGGCAGAAATGTAAAAAATACAATTATTGCTTGTACAAGATATGGAAATGTGATGGCAAGCAGAGGCTCTGTAATACCTCTTTTTATTAATCAAATTAAACAAGGTAAACCAATCACAATAACAGATCCCAAAATGACAAGGTTTGTAATGAGCTTAGATGATGCAGTTGATTTAGTTTTGTTTGCATTTGAAAATGCAAAAAGTGGCGATATCTTTGTTCAAAAGGCTCCTGCGGCAAGTGTTGATCTTCTTGCTGACACTATTAAGAAAATTTTAGGTGTTCCAAATCATGAAGTTAAAGTTATTGGAACTAGGCACGGAGAAAAACTATACGAAACTTTGCTGACTAAGGAAGAAATGGTGAAGGCTATTGATATGAAAAAATATTATCGTATTCCAGCTGATGTCAGAGACCTCAATTATTCAAAGTATTTTGAAGACGGGGAAGAAGTTGTTTCAGAGGCTGAAGAGTATCACTCACATAATACTCATAGACTAAATGAGAAAGAAATAACTGAATTATTACTAAATTTAAGAGAAATCAAGGATGATTTGAAGGAGTTCAAAAATGAATAAGCTTAAAGTCATGACGGTTGTTGGTACAAGACCTGAAATTATTAAATTAAGTCAGGTAATGAAAGAGCTTGATGAACACACTGATCATACTATTGTCCATACCGGCCAAAATTATGATTATGAGTTAAATGAATTATTCTTTGAACAACTTGAAATAAGAAAACCAGATATTTTTTTAGAAGCAATTAAAGGTTCACCCTCCGAAACTATCGGCGATATTATTGCAAAGGCAGATAAAGTTTTTGAAGAACATAAACCAGATGCATTGTTAATATATGGAGATACAAATAGCTGCTTATGTGTTATTCCTGCAAAAAGAAGGAAGATACCAATTTTTCATATGGAAGCTGGAAATAGATGTTTTGATCAGAGAGTTCCTGAAGAACTTAACAGGAAAATTGTCGATCATTTAAGTGATATCAATCTACCTCTTTCGGAGCATGCAAGAGATTATTTGATTGCTGAAGGAATTAAACCCGAGACGATTATAAAAACTGGTTCACCTATGACAGAAGTTTTACATGTAAATATGGATAAGATTCTTTCAAGTGATATTTTAAAAAAAGAGAATTTAGAAACAAAAAAATATATCATCATGAGTATTCATCGAGAAGAAAACGTTGATTCACCCAAAAATTTCAATGATCTTCTTGAATCAATAGATGAATTAGCAAAAAAATATAGTATGCCAATCATTATTTCAACACATCCAAGAACAAGGAAGAAATTAGAGGACTTAGATTATGATAATAAAAACTCTTTGATTAGATTTTCAAAGCCATATGGTTTTCACGAGTATAATAATCTACAAATCAATGCATTCTGTGTAATTTCTGACAGTGGAACAATTGCTGAGGAGGGCTCTATATTAAATTTACCGGCTATTACAATTCGTCAAGCTCACGAAAGACCGGAGGGTATGGATGAAACAACTGTAATTATGTCTGGATTGAATAAGAATAGGGTAATAGAGGCAGTTGAGGTTGCAACAAAGCATAACACCCATGAGGTAAGGTTGATAAAGCCTGTTAAAGACTATAAAGCGGACAATGTCTCAAAAAAAGTGCTACGAATTATTTTATCTTACGTTGATTACGTAAATAGAACTGTATGGCATAAAGAGGTTTAAACTTGCTTGAAAAAGTTCTTATTCTCGGTTCAACAGGTCTGATTGGCCATCAAATATTCAATCATTTAAAAAAAGATAAAAATTATCAATTATTTAATATTGCTCATAGAACAAAACTTCAGGAGGATACTATTCTGCTTGACGCTACAAACGAAAAATATCTAGTAGAGGAAATTAGGAACATAGAACCTAAATTTATTATAAATTGTATTGGCATATTAATATCTTCATCTGAAAAAGACCCAAAAAGAGCTATTTTTTTAAATGCATATTTACCTCATAGATTAGAAATTTTAGCTAATGAAATAGAGGCAAAATTAATTCACATTTCTACAGATTGTGTTTTTTCAGGAAATAAAAAAAAGCCATATCATGAAACTGATACCAAAGACGGAATTGATATATATGCAAAGACAAAAGGACTTGGAGAAATAATCAATAATAAACATCTTACATTGAGAACTTCTGTAGTTGGGCCAGAGTTAAAGCCAGATGGAGAAGAACTTTTTCATTGGTTTATGAAACAAGAAAGTGAAGTTAATGGTTTTGCTAAATCAATTTGGTCTGGAGTAACAACACTAGAACTTGCAAAAGCAGTTAAATGGGCCATTTTGAATAATATAACAGGCCTTTATCATGTAACGAACAACTCAACTATAAATAAATATGAATTACTAAATTTATTTAAAAAATATACAAAAAAGAATATCAATATAAAAAAAATTGATGGTAGGGATGTTGATAAAAGCTTTATAGATACTAGAAATTTAATGAATTATGAAATCCCATCCTATGAGAAAATGATTTCAGATATGACTGATTTAATAAAAAAAAATAAAAAACTTTATTCTCAATACTTGGTTTAAACTTTTGAAAAATAATAAAAAAATTTTGATAGTAACTGAATGCTTTTATCCTGAAGAGTTTAAAATAAATGATGTTGCATTAAGTTGGGTTGAAAAAGGAAATCAAGTTGATGTATTGAGTCTTGTCCCTACATATCCTCAAGGGAAAGTGTTTCCCGGTTATAAAAATAATTTTTTTTATAAAAAAGATAATTATAAAAATATTGGTATTTATCGAATACGGGGGATAACTGGATATAGAGATAGTTTATTCAAAAAAATTTTAAGGTATATAAACTTTATGATGATAGGTAGCATTATGGCTATTTTTATTGGAAAAAAATATGACTATGTTTTTGGATGGAATGGTGGCGCGCTTACAGATATGCTTCCCGCGATATTAATTCATAAAATTTACAAAAAACCTACAATGTTATGGGTTCAAGATGTTTGGCCAGACAGCGTCTATGCATATGGATTTAAAAAAACTAAGTTATTATCTAAGTCACTTAATGCATTTGTAAAATTTATGTATGGCAATATTACTTCTATTGCAATTTCAAGCAAGGGCTTTGAAAAAAAACTGAAACCATACGTAAATGACGATTTGAAGTTTAACTATGCACCAAATTGGGCTGATGACTTAGATCTTAATATGAAGCCAGCTGAAATAGGACCAAAAGAAAAAATTCACTTCACATTTGCAGGAAATGTTGGGAAAGTTCAAAATTTAGATAACATTATCAAAGCATTCACAGGATTATCAAAAGAATACCAAGATAAATCGCAATTAAACATCGTAGGAGATGGTTCAAATTTAAATAATCTCAAAACAATCGCTGAAAAAAACTCAAATATTACTTTTCATGGTAAGAAGGACAGGTCTGACATGGGCAGTTATTATCAAGCAAGCGATTTCCTGATTATTTCATTAATTGATAAACCTATTTTTGAAGTTACTGTTCCCGCTAAAACTCAAACCTATATAGCAGCAAAAAAACCTATACTTGCTGTTATTAATGGAGATGTTGCAGATATAGTTAAAGATAATAATCTTGGAGTCTGCGCTGAACCATCTGATATAACTAAAATTAAAGAAGCTTTTAGAAAATGTATTAATATGTCTGATAGTCAAAGATCAAAATTTTTAGCAAATAATGATCATTTATTAAAAACAACTTTCAATAAAGAGGCGATAATTAATGAATTAAAAAATAAATTAATTGGAGAATTTTAAATTATGAAATCCATTTATTTTGATAGAAAGACAAAATTTAAATCGTCTGATGCTTTACAAGAAATGACAGGCATATCAAATATTTATTTAGAAAAGAATACAACTGTCACTTTGGAGGGAAGAATATCTCTTAATCATGAAATTCATTTCAGGGGTGAATGTAATATATGTGATGGTGTTTCAATTGATTCTGGATGTATTCTTAAAGACGTTAGAATTGGAAATAAATCTATTGTTAGAGGCCATTCACTAATAGAAAATTCTTCTTTTGGTGAAAGCAATATAATCGGTCCTTTTTGTTTTGTTAGGAATGAAACTCAAGTTGGCGATCAGTGTATTATTGGTAGTCATGTTGAAGTCACTAGAAGCAAAATAAGCTCAAATGTAAAAATTTCACATCAGGCATTTATTGGTGATGCATCTATAGATAATTCTGTCATTATTGGAGCTGGAGTTGTTTTTTGTAATTATGATGGAAGCGGTAAAAAAACTACATATATTGGACAAGGGACTTTGATTGGATCCGGCAGTATGATAATTGCGCCAGTAAAAATTGGCTCAAATGCAATTATTGGTGCTGGTAGTATTGTCAACAAAGATGTTATGGATAACTCTAAATATATTCAAAAAAGATAGTTTAGATATGCAAGGATATCTAGTAACATTACTTACTTTTATTTTAATGACTATAGTTGTTGGAAAGATCTATATATTGGCATGGAATAAAAGTTATGGCCAAAAAATAACTCCTGCAGGATTCGGAGTTTTGTTACCAATAATGCTGTTAATTTTTTCCATATTAAATCCTGAGATACTTGCAAATTCTATATTAAATTTTTCAATAATATTATTTGCTGGATTAATTTATCTTCTTGATGATCTAAAAGGATTAAATCATTTATTAAGAATTTCAATTGCTTTTTTGTTTGGCGCAATCTTGTTTTTAATTGAAGGCTTGAGTGGAAATCACAGTAATCTATATCTCTTGGCTCTAATAATCTTTTTTGGTGTGATTTCGGTTGGACTTACTAATATGATGAATTTTTATGACGGTGCAGATCTTAATTTAGCTTCAATTGTTCTCATAACAGGAATTATATTGTTTTCATACACCACTCCGGAAAATTTAACCATGAAAAATGTTGGTATTATGATGAGTGCATTTGGCCTCGGTTTTGGATTCTTTAATATAAAACCTAAAACTTTGTATATGGGTGATGCAGGATCTTTTGTAGTAGCTTTATTTTTTCTATATTTGATAATAAATTTCGTTACATTTAAAGAGAGTGTTCCTCTTGAGCTAATTGCAGTGCTGACCTTACCTTTTTTTGATGTTTTTTATGTAATGTTGATTAGGGTATATTTTAAACATGACATGCTCTCAAGAAATTATCTTCATTTATATCAAAGAATTTACCTAAGATACAAAAGACTATATCACCTATTACCATTACTAATTAACGTTTTTTCGGTAATTTACATAGCCAAATTAATTGAAATGCACTCAATTGAAAAAATTTGGGCATTATTGATTGCCGGTTCTTTGTTCACGCCTATTTTTTATATAATTTGTAGATTTTTATTTGTTGATAAAAGCTATTTTTTTGGTGATGGAGAAAAAAGTGAATATTAACAGATCTTGGGATAGCACATGTATTCTTGGTTTTGGTGCACATGCCGAGCTAAAACTTTTACCAGCACTTAAGGAGGTTGGGCTTAATATTGGCGGTGTTGTTTCAAGTAAATCTGATCTTAAGATTAGTGGAGTAAAAATTTTTTCACAAATTGAAGATGCAATAAACTTTTTACCAAAAAACACACTCTATATCATTTCCTCGCCTCCAGACATGCATTATCAGCAATCAAAAATTTTAGTTGAGGCCGGCAAGGATATATTTATAGAGAAACCGGCATTCACATCTATAAACAATCTTAATGATATATTAACAGCTGCTGAAAAAAATAATGCACTAGTTTTAGAGATGTTGATGTATCTTGAATCAAAAGTGGTAAAAAGAATTATCAAAATTTTAAAAAAAAATAAGTCTTCAGTAAGGAATATACAACTTAAGTTCTTAATTCCATCAATACCAAAAAATACATTTAGAAATGAATCAACACTGGGATGCTCATTACTTTCAGATATGGGTTGTTATCCATTATCCTTACTAACATATATTGGATATGATTTATCTAATTTAAATCTTGTAAGTCATCAAGAAAGACAAACTAAAACTATAAAGTTTTATATCGAGGGTATTTTTGAACATACAAGTATCAATATTCAAATAGGATTATCAAATGATTATAAAAATAAAGTAATAATTAAATTTCATGATAGTCATGAAATTATTTGCGAACCTTTTTTTTATGGAAGAGCTGGAGAAAGAAAGTTCATTGAATCAAATGATAACTCTGTAAAAGAAGAGATAATATACGAAAAAAACTCTTATGAGTTGATGTTTTCAAGAAGCAGATCTGATTGGATGAAAGTTCAAAAAAATAGACTAGATAAATTACAACAAGTTACTGATGCAATGCAACGACTAGGTAAACATGCAGGGTTTAAATAGTACTTACCTTAAAATTTTTGAATATGATAACATACGCTAAATTTATTTTTTCATAGGTTATGAAATTACCAAAACAGTCTACAATTTTTAAAAATGTTCAGCGAGATGAAGATTCTCGTGGCGGTATTTTATCCATAGTTGATGATACTATTAAAAATGTTTCAATTATAACTTGCACACCAGGCTCAATCAGATCAAACCATTATCATCATACAGATTTTCATTTTATGTATGTTCTTGAGGGTGACTTTAATTATTTTTTCAAAGATTTGGAATCTGATGAAACAAAATATCTAAAGGTTAAAGTTGGAGAGACAATTTTTACACCGCCAAAAGAAATTCATGCATGTCATTTTCCTAAAAATACCAAATTAATTGTGAGTTCTAAAAATCCTCGCGACCAAGAAACCTATGAAGCTGATACAGTAAGAGTAGATTTCATTAATGAAGACAATTTAGCTGAAATGTTATCTAAATATGCTGATATATAAAATATAAATGCAAGGATCAAAATATTATCGTAACGTTAGTAATTGTAGGTTATGTGATTCGTCTAATACAGATCTATGCTTTGACTTTGGCGAAGTTCCTTTAGGTAATAATTTAGTTGATAGCATGGATGACTCTTTGAATGTTGATAAATATCCACTCAATGTTAGACGTTGTAATGTTTGTCATCATTTTCAGCTTGGCGTAGCCGTTGATCCTGAAAAACTTTATGCTACAAACTATACATACCTCAGTGGCGTTGGAAAAAGTTTTATTAAACATTTTAGTGAATATGCATTGTGGTCAAAAGAAAAATGTAATCTAACAAAAGATTCTCTCGTTGTAGACATTGGTTCTAATGACGGAACCTGTTTAAGCGAATTTAAAAAACTTGGGATCAAGGTTTGTGGAGTTGATCCTGCAACTGCTCCCTCTGAAATAGCAAATAATGCAGGTATAGATACATTTAATTGTTTTTTTGACAAGGATGCAGTAGTAAAAATAATTGAAAAGTATGGTAAAGCTGATTTTATAACTAGTCATAATGTCTTAGCACATGTCGATAATTTAAGACAGGTTTTTGTGGATATATACTCTCTACTAAATGATGATGGCTATTTCTGTTTTGAAATTGGTTATTTCAGAGAAGTACTTAAAAACAACTATTTTGACACAATATATCATGAACATCTTGACTACCATCATGCCAAACCCTTAGCTCAATTTTTATGCAATCTTGGGTTTGATCTTATTGATTTAAGTGTCAATAAAGTTCAAGGCGGAACTTTAAGACTATTTCTCAAAAAAACAGGAAATGGAAATATTTCATCTGAAGCAAGAAATTTTTTAGAGGAAGAATCAAAATCTGTATTATATAAAGACGAAATTATTTCAGAGTGGCAATATAAAATTAAAAAAAATATGATGGAATTTGGCAATAAAATTAAAGATTATGCAGCAGATGGAAAAACTATAGCAGGTTATGGTGCCCCAACAAAAGCTACATTACTTTCAGAAATATCTGAGTTAGGCTCTTATGATATTTCGTTTATAATGGAAGATAACATATTAAAAGTTAATAAATTCATGCCAGGAAACGGCATACCAATTGTGGATACAAAAGAATTATTTGAAAAAAAACCTGATGTTATTGTAATTTTTGCTTGGAATTTTTCAAAAGATATTATTGAAAAGCTAAAATCAAAGATTGATTGGCCTGTATCAATATTGATACCTTTGCCTAAATTTTATGAGGAAAAATGGCAATGATTTTCCCAAAAACTGCAACGGTGATAGCACCTCATCCAGATGATGAAACTCTTGGGGTTGGTGGAACAATTGCTCGACTAGTACAAAATGGAACAGAAGTTTCTGTTCTTATAGTGAGTGGACATTTACCACCTATATATGAAAAATCGTCATTTGATGAGACTAAAAAAGAGGCTGAAAATGCTCTTAAAATTCTTGGAGTTAAGAAATATGATTTTCTAAAAATTCCAGCCACACTTATAAATCAAACACCTGTTGCTGAACTAAATGGAAAAATTCTTAAGTTTCTAAAATCATCAAAACCAGACTGGGTATTTATTCCATATCCTGACAGGCATATTGATCATAGAATAATTTTTGATGCTTCGGTTGTTGCATGTCGCCCAGTTGGAAATGAATATCCAAAAGGTGTTTTAGCATATGAAACTCTTTCAGAAACCCATTGGAATGTACCAGGTATCGAGCCTTCTTTTGTACCAGAATTTTTTATTGATATTTCTGATCAAATAGAATTAAAAAAGAAAGCACTTAATTGTTATGTATCTCAGATTTCTAAAGCTCCATCTCGATCAATTGAGGCTGTGAATGCGTTAGCAAAATTTAGAGGAAGTCAGAACGGGTGTTCGTATGCTGAAGCATTCAAAGTAGTCAGAATAGTTTTATGATCGTCTATTTTTATAATTTATAGTGATTAAATTTGATAATCTTAGCAAGGACATTCCTTACAAAATTTTTAAGGAAAAATACGACGCTTCTCTAATAGCAAACCAAAAAAATATTGAGGCGATATGTATTTCGTCATATTCGAAAGAACAAAATGAAGTAAATTCAAGATTTGTAAACTTAAAAATAATTAGTGACAAAGAATTTGTTTTTTTTTCAAATTATGAATCTGTCAAAGCCAAAGACTTTGCTTCTCACAATCAGATAACTGCCTTAATTTATTGGCATTCTATAGATACTCAAATAAGAATGAAGGCAAATATTTATAAAATGACTAAGGAATATAACAATAAATATTTTTCTAAAAGAGATGAGAAAAAAAATGCATTAGCCATATCATCAAATCAATCAAAGCCAATAAAATCATATGAAAATGTTAAGAAAAAATATCTTAAGACAATCGAATCTGAGAATTTAAATATTTGTCCTGACCATTGGGGTGGTTTTGGTTTTATTCCTTATTATTTCGAATTTTGGCAAGGGCACAGTTCAAGACTCAATAAAAGAGAAGTGTATGAGTTAAAAAATGAAAATTGGAAACATTATTTTCTGCAGCCTTAAATATTTGCGAAATTTATTAATTAGTATAAAATTCAAACCAATTATGACATTATCTTTATTCATCATTAACGATTCTTGTTAAATATTTCATGTCCGTAATTTTTTTTAAAAAATATACTATATAGGATTTTCTCATAGCTACCTCAAAAAAAAGTATTGTTCCCATAAATGAAAAAATCAAAGCTGATAAGGTTTTGCTTGTAAATGAAAATGGTGAAAAGCAAGGTTTAGTAAAACTTTCAAAAGCTCTTGAAGCTGCTAAAGATTCATCATTAGATTTGGTACAGGTATCACCATCAAATTCAGATCCTGTGGTATGTAAATTGCTTGATTATGGTAAACATTTATTTGATAAGAAAAAAAGTGTTTCTGCATCAAAATCAAAAGTAAAGAGAAATACTACAAAAGAAATTAAATTCAGACCATCAACGGATGTAGGTGACTATAATATTAAATTAAAAAAAATTAAAAGCTTTATTCTTGACGGAGATAAGACTAAAATAAGTGTCCGTTTTAGAGGTAGAGAAATACTTAATAGTGATATGGGGCTAAACTTATTAAATAAATTAAGAATAGAGCTTGAAAATATTGCTCAAGTTGATCAAGAACCTTCTCTTGAGGGAAGGCAATTATTAATGGTTTTATCACCTATAAAAAAGAAAAATTGAGATATATATGGGCTATAAATTAAAAACACATTCTGGGGCTGCAAAGCGTTTCAAGAAAACAGGTACTTCTTTGAAAAACAGGAGCGCAAATAGGAATCATATTTTGACAAAACAGTCTACAAAAAGAAAACGACATAATAGAAGTTCAAATAAGATGTCAGGAACAACTCTTAAAATGGCTTCAAAGCTAATAAATAGGTAAAAATTATGCCAAGAGTTACAAAATCAGTTCAAGCAAAAACAAAACATAAAAAAGTGCTTAAAGCTACAAAAGGACATTATGGCGCCAGGAGTAGGCTCTATAAAACTGCAAAACAGTCTAATATCAAATCAATGCAGTATGCATTTAGAGATAGAAAAAATAGAAAAAGGGCTCTAAGGTCATTATGGGTGTCAAGAATTAATGCCGGATCAAGAGAGTTAGGTATTTCATATTCAAAACTTATTAACTCTTTATCTCAAAAAAATATTAAATTAGATAGAAAAATTCTTTCTGATTTAGCTATATCTGATAATTCAACTTTTAAAAAGGTTGTTGAAACTGCTGTAAGCTAAGCACTGGTCTAATGCCAGATTCAAAAGACGCTAGTTCTCCAAAGTTAATTAAAGAGATTGGAGGATATCATCCAGTCAATCAAATGAAAGATTCTATTATTAATCTTCTTATTTCTTTTGGATTTGAGGTAATAAATGGACCTGAAATTGAAACTGAAGAATTCAATTTTGACATGTTAAACATAAAAAAGTCTCATCCAGCTCGTCAAATGCATGATACATTTTATGTTAATAAGAAATCTAGCGTTCTAAGAACTCATACCTCACCGGTTCAAATCAGAGGAATGCTTGAAAAGAGCCCTCCTTTTGCATTCATATCTGGAGGAAAAGTATACAGGAAGGATGATGATGCTACTCATCTTCCGATGTTTCACCAAATCGAAGGTATTTATGTTAATGAGAATGTGAATTTCGCAAACTTGAAAGATCTGATTTTCAAAATAATTAAAGCTATTTTTGGCGAAGCAACAATAATAAGATTCAGACCATCTTTTTTCCCATTTACAGAACCATCAGCTGAAGTAGATATATTATCAGCAGAAGGAAAGTGGCTAGAAATTTTGGGTTGTGGAGTAGTAAATCCAATTGTTTTAGAGAATTGCAAAATAAATTCTGATAAGTATTCTGGATTTGCATTTGGATTGGGTATCGAAAGAATAGCAATGTTGAAATTTGGTGTAAATGATATAAGAGATTTTTATAAATCAAATTTAGATTTTTTAAAGCAATTTAAATGAAAATTCCATATAAACATTTTTTAAAATATATTGATTCAGATTTAGACATTAATCAATTATCAGAAAGTCTTTTTCAATTAGGTCATGAGCATGAAATTCATAATGAAATTTTTGATTTTGAGCTTACACCCAACAGAGGGGACTGTATATCGCTTGATGGAATGCTAAGAGATTTAAATCTTTTATATGATGTTATAAATAATAAAAGAATATATCAAAAAGAAATCAAACCTTATGACTTCAAGTTTTTAAATGACGCAAAAGAATCTTGTTGGAATATATCCTTTTTAAAGATAGATATTGATGCCGTGCCAAAAAAATATACAAACTCTTTAGAGGACTATTTTTCAGACTTAGATATTAAAAAAATTAACTTCTTTACTGATGTTTCAAATTTCATTTCGTATGAAAGTGGGCAGCCAACTCACTGTTATGATGCCTCAAAAGTCGCTGATTATTTAAGATTAAATACTTTAAATGAAAGTTGTGAATTTGAGACTTTATTAGATAAAAAAATAAACATTGAAAAGGGCGATTTAGTTTTTACTAATGAAAAAAATCAAGTCATAAATCTTGCTGGGATAGTAGGAGGTGAAAGTACGTCATGCAATATAGGTACCACATCAGTTATAGTTGAATGCGCATATTTTGATCCTGAGGCAATCATTGGCAAGGCAGTGAAGTATGATATTAATTCTGATGCAGCTCATAAATTCGAGAGAAATACTGATCCTTTATGTCATGAATATGTTATCAGAAGATTTTTAAAGGTTGTTGAAGATCATTGTAATATTATTAATGTTGAGCTTTTTCAAGAATCATACAAACCAAAGGATGAAACATTAATATCATTCAATGCTGTAAAAATTAATAGAATTTTAGGTACAAGTATAAAAAAAAATGAATGTCTTTCATACTTGAAAAAACTTGGATTTTTGGTATCCAATAATTTTATACATGTCCCATCATACAGAAATGATATTAAGACAATAAATGATATTTCTGAAGAAATTGCTAGAGCAGTTGGCTACAACAATATAAATTCAGAAAAATTTGATATTAAAGTTACGAACGAATCAAAAATTAATTTTAATGAAAACAAAATTAAAAAATTGCTGCTAAATGAGGGTTTTTACGAGGTTATAAATAGTCCATTTGTTTCTGACGGATCAAGCAAGTCAGTACAATTAGACAATCCACTTGATTCCAATAAAAAATATTTAAGAACAAATTTAAAAGATTCGCTATTAGATAATCTTTTATTTAATGAGAGAAGGCAAAAAGATAGTATAAAGTTATTTGAAGTCAGTGACTTATACTCAAACAAGGCAAGAATAGGTAAAAAAGTTGTTGGGATGATTGCCAGTGGCAGGATTAACAAAAACTATTTAGACTTTTCAAAAAAAATTAATAACAAATATTTTGAAAATATTTTGAGTAAAGTTAAGAGTAAAGAATTAAAAATTCAAGAAATCCCTAGACAATCCTTAAACTCAAAATCAAAAGACCCCATTTTTTATTCAGAAATAGAAATTGATCAGCATTTTGAGGTAGAAAGTTCTTTTGATAATCTTAATATTAATAATATAAGCCATATTAAATATGTTCCAATATCTGAATTTCCAAGCTCAAATAGAGATTTATCATTTTCAATTAAAGATTTTTCAAAATGTAAGCAATTAGAGGACTTAATTCTTAACTATAGAGATAAATTGCTTAAAGAAGTTTTTGTTTTTGATTACTATAAAAACGAAAAAACTAGTGAAATAAAAATAGGCTTTAGATTTATTTTTCAATCAAAAGAATCAACCATTACTGACACAGAGGTTATAGAAGTGATGAATTCAGTTATATCTGATGCACTCAAAATCGATACTGTTAATATACCTGGGCTGTAATAAAAATTTGACTTAAATGCCTTGCTATGTAATCGAATTAAAATTCGCTATAATTCTCAATAATTGACAAAACTAATAGATATTAAATTCAGAGAAAATCTATGGATAAATTAAAATTTTTATTACTAATATTTCCACTTATCATTGTTCATGCACAACAATTAGACGAAACCTATCTTGATAGCTTGCCTGATGATATCAAAGAAGATTTGCTTGAGAGAGCAGATCAGAATCAGAAAGATGCCGAATCTAACTATAGATCTTCTTTATATTCTAGTAAATTAGAACAAGCAGAAGAACTTATTGATCTTAAAACTAGGTTAGAAGCAGATCTCCAAGAACTAGAAAGAAGATTAAAATCAGATGAGGAATTAAAAGTTTCATATGACTTAGAGTTATTTGGATCAGAATTTTTTCAAACATTTCAAACTTCATTTATGCCAATAAATGAACCGAACCCGGATTCATCATATACTCTTGATGCTGGCGATATTTTAAACATTCAATTAATAGGCCAAATCGACTTTATAGATATGTTTCCTGTGAATAGAGATGGATCTCTCAATATACCTGATGTTGGTAAAATAAATGTAGCCGGTCTTACGCTTAGTGAAGCCTCATCACTTATAAAATCAACTGTTGATTCAGTTTTTCTAGGAACAGAGGCATATGTGACACTTGATCAAATTAGAGACGTAAATATTTTGGTATCTGGCAATGCTAAGAACCCAGGAGTTTATACACTTACAGGAAATTCTAATATATTGCACGCATTGACAATGGCTGGCGGTGTAAATGAATATGGTTCTTACAGGGTGATTAATCTTGTTAGAAACGGCGAAGTTTTAGAGACTTTAGATATATATGATATTTTGATTGACGGTAACTACAGTCTAAAAAAACGTCTTAGATCTGGTGACGTAGTTTTTGTAGAATCAAGAAAAAAAACAATCACCATCGATGGGGCTGTTAGAAGACCAGCTATCTATGAGGTTAAAGATGGCGAGTATCTGGATAGTGTAATTAGATATTCTAATGGAATAAAACAGACCGCAGATCTTCAAAATATATCCTTAGAGAGAATGCTAGACGGATCATTAAAATCAATTCCTATTAGAAATATTTCTCAGTTTAATTCAATTGAACCAATTGAGGGCGATCTTGTTTATGTTCGAGAATATGCTTATAGAACTGCCTCAATTTCTGGAGCAGTTTATAAACCTGGTAAATATACAATGGCAGCTGGAGAAACGATTGAAGACTTAATTAACAAAGCTGGAGGTTTTACTGAAAATGCATATCCATTTGGAGCAGTATATGAGAATGAAGATGCAAGAATAATTAATAAAAAGGCACAAGAACTTCTATATGATGAATTTTTAGATAATATTATTGCATTGAGTCAACTAAACATAGGTCAAAATTTTGACTTAACACCAATAGTGCAATTAACTGAAGAAATCAAAAATGCGAAACCTAGTGGCAGGATTGTTATAGATCTTCTTAGCGAAGATAGCAATAGCTTTTTAAACATAAGATCGGGCGATAATCTAATTATTCCAGAAAAAACAAACAGTGTTTTTGTTTATGGAGAAGTTTCATCTGAGGGAGCAATTGCCTATGTACCAAATGAGGGAGTTGATTTTTTTGTGGAAAAATCAGGGGGTTATAAAAGGTTTGCTGACAACGATTCAATATATATTCTTCATCCTAATGGAGAAACTCAAAGATACTCTAAAAGCAGAAACTTATTTGCAAATCAACCCCGTGAACTGAATATGTATCCCGGTTCGGTAATATTTGTGCCCAGAAAATTAGATGATTCATCTTCAAGAAGGATTGCAACGCAAGCTTATGTTTCTATTTTGGGTAATTTAGGAATCGCATTGGCATCTTTATCATCTATTAATAATAATAATTAATATGAGATGATAAATGTCTTTGATCAGTTATAGATGCGGAAAGCTTAAGAAGTATATTACCGTAATACTATTATTTTGCTCATGCAATATATATTCAGATAATTTTGATACCAACACATACAATAATCATGGTGTTGTTGGTTTAATTAATATCCCGACTGCAAGATTTTATGATGAGGGAGTTCATGGTGTAACTGTATATGACGGAACACCAAATCAAAAAATTACCCTTTCATCAAATGTATATGATTGGTTTGAAGCATCCTTTTTTTACACAAACATTCAAGGTGTTCCATATCCAGGCTATGAATATCAAGACTACAAGGATAAAGGGTTTAATTTAAAATTACGGCTCAAACAAGAAGGAATCTTCCCTGCAATTGCAGTTGGTTTATATGATTTTGCTGGTACAGGCTTATATAGCTCAGAATATATTGTTGCTAGTTATGGAATAAATAACATAGATATGCATTTTGGAATTGGCTGGGGAGAGTTAGATGGTTCAAGCAAGAAAATTAATAACCCGCTTGGCTACTTAAATGATGATTTCAAAACAAGGCCTACTGATTTTGAGGGAAAAGGTGGTCAATTGAATCCTTCAAAATATTTTTCTGGCGAAGAGGCATCACCTTTTTTTGGAATCGCATACAGCTATAATAAAAAATTACTATTTAAATTTGAAAAGGACACTACAAATACCGTTGATCCCAATCCCTTAATAGTTTACGAACCAAGAGAAAGTGATTTTTCACTAGGCATGGATTATTCAGTGAACAGTAATTTTACAATTGGTGCCTCATATGAAAGAGGTAATTATTTATCTTTAAGGTTTGTTTATAAAAATAATCCAAAAAGATCAATTAAAAAATATGAATATAAAAAAGCCGAAACAAATGTCAATGACAGTCAATATACAAAGCTTATAAAAAATTTAGAAAATAATGGAATTGGCGTGAACAAAATTACTGAGGGCGCAAGATCAGTAGGTCTAGAACTAACGCAATTTATTCATAAAGATATAAAAGTAATTGAACAAATAGTTGCACAGTCCTCTTATGATGCTGGCATAAAAAAGAATATTAAAAAAGATCTTAAGATTGCAGATTTAAAAGCATATTCAGAAATTGATGGTGCTTTTGAGAGGAATGCAAAATTAATATATGAAAGAGATACAAAAAGAAGATTCGATTCAAATACTGGACTTAAATTTAGACCATTTATTGCATCAAGAGAGGAATTTTTTAAAGGAGCTTTTTTAATTGAAAATGATTCTGAATACATAATAAAAGATAATTTATTTTTTAATACTAACCTTAAATATTCAATTGCAAACAATTTTGAAGATCTTAGGTTCCCTCCAATGGATACCTATCCTGCTCAGGTAAGGTCGGATGTTAAAGAATATTTAAAAAACATGGATAAAGGAATTTTGATTGGAAGAGCACAATTTGATTATCATCTTACACCAAAGAAAAACAATCATCTCCAGATGTCTGCAGGTATTTTTGAAGATATGTTTTCAGGATACGGCATGGAATATTTATATTACAAAGAAAATTCTAATTATGCTTTTGGAATAGAACTATTTAAAGTCAGAAAAAGAGATTATGAATGGGGTTTTGGACATTTAGATTATGAAAATACGACATTAACTTCGAACTTTTATTACAGAAACTATGGATTTATACCATTTGATCTTAAAATTTCTGCAGGGGAATATCTTGCTGGTGATGTTGGGGGAACAATAGAACTTTCAAGAACCTATGAGAGTGGCGTAAGGTTTGGTGCGTTTGCAACATTTACTGATGTTTCAGCAGAAGATTTTGGAGAGGGGAGTTTTGATAAGGGTATATTTTTTAATATTCCAATTTATGGCAACTTAATTAATTATACTTGGAGACCGTTAACAAAAGATCCTGGTGCAAAATTATTGAGAAAACACACATTACATGATTTATTGGTTAGATTTAGACCAATAAACTAAATAATAAAAGTATACACGTTGACATTAAGAAGAAAATGCTTAATTCTTAGTTAATTATTTTATTTTGTGTATAATACGAAATCATTTTAAGAAATTAATTGTACTAATTTTAAATTTGTGCGTTAATATATTGTTATTATGTTTTAATATTAATCATAATTTTAATATTAATCATTAAAAATATAGAGTATATTAATATATTGTAATATAATTCACCTTCTAATAAATGCAGTAGATGGGGAGTAGAGGAAAAAAAAATGAAAATTAAAAATTTTAAAAAACTATTTACATTGAGCTTTGTGCTCACATTTAGTTTGCTTTCAGTTAATGTAGAATCAAACGAGTTTGGTATATCCGATCAGAAATTTCAAGAAATTGAATCAAGGATAAACTCTATGAGCATAGAGCAGCTAAATGCAAGACGCACTATGTTGCTTGACGAACAAGATGCTCTAAACAGTTCGTCTGGCTCATCACCGGCCAAAACTAACAGATTAAAGGAAATTGCTGCTGAGCTCTCAACTATTCAAAAAGCATTAATAGTAATAGCTGGATTAGGTGCTATTTCAGCATTAACAGATGATGGGTACGATGATACTGTCCCTCCTGTGATTACTGTAAATGGTAATAATCCTGCTACTGTTGAGTTGGGATCAACATATACTGATGCTGGAGCTTCAGCATTTGATGCATTTCATGGAGACACTCCTGTAACGTCATCTGGGTCTGTTGATACTAATACAGTTGGCTCTTACACAATAACCTACTCCGCTACTGATAAAAATGGTAATACTGCTACAGCTACTAGAACAGTTAATGTTGTTGATACTACTGCTCCTGTGATAACAATTACAGGCGATAATCCAGCAACAGTTGAATTAGGTGGTTCATATACTGATGCAGGCGCAACTGCTACTGATGCCAGTGGCCCAATTACAGTTACTTCAACAGGTACTGTTGATACAGATACTGTAGGTGCTTACACAATCACATACACCGCTTCAGACCCATCAGGTAATACTGCTACTGATACCAGAACAGTCAATGTAACCGATACCACGGCTCCAGTATTTACTTCAGCTGCTACATTCATCATTGATGAAAATGAAACTGAAGTTGGAACTGTAACAGCGACTGATATTACTGCAGTAACATTTACTGTTTCAGGCGATCTATTACAAATAACTTCTGATGGTGTTCTTTCATTCATAGTTGCTCCGGATTATGAGAGCCAACAGGATGATATGATGACATTTAACGGTTATAACACTGGTGCTACATATGATGTAAATGCAACTGTAACTGCTACTGATGCTAATTCTAATGCTGCTACACAAGATATAACTGTAAAAGTTAGAGATGTTGGTGGTATCGATGATAATCCAGCTACAGGAACTGGTACAGATACTAATACTGATACTTCAACAGAAGGTACAGATACTGATACAGATACTGATACAAGCACTGGAACTGGAACTGGAACTGGAACTGGAACAGATACAAGTACAAGTACAAGTACAGGAACTAGCTCCTAAAAAAGCTTAGATAAGTTTGAGCCTCGGAAAAAAAGATATTGTAAATAATATCTCTTCCGAGGCTTTTTTGAATAAGTCAGAAAGTAAATCTTTTCTGGAAACCTTTCTCAATATTCTTAAATCTAATAGTTCTAAAACAATTAAAATTTCTAATTTTGGAACTTTTTACTTACATCAATCTCCAAGAAGATTAGGTAGAAATCCAAAAACTAAAAAAGAGTACATAATACCTAAAAGAAATAAACTAGTGTTTAAGGCATCAACCTCTACAAAAAATATCATAAATTAATTATCTTCTGGTCGGGATGGCCGGATTTGAACCGGCGACCACTACACCCCCAGTGTAGTGCGCTACCAGGCTGCGCTACATCCCGAAATAATATATAATTATAGCTTGCATCTTTTATAAATTTTTATAGCCATAATGAAATATATTATTTTAGTGTTAGCAACTTTCTTCGTTAACAATATGTTATTTGCTTCCAGCAACAATATTATCGAAACTAGCACTGGAATTACTCAAGGTATTAAAAAGAACAAAGTAATTGTTTATGAAGATATTCCATATGCAAAACCACCTATTGGGGATTTTAGATGGAAAGCACCAAGGACTTTGATATCTTCTGATTTAATAATTCCTAAAGATAATAATTTTTGTATACAAAGACCATCAAATTTAGGCGGAGCTAATGGAGAAGGTTCTTATGTAGGAAGTGAGGATTGTTTATATCTTGATATCCATACTCCGCATAAGATGAATCATAAGTTACCAGTTATGTTTTGGATTCACGGTGGTGGCAACACTTCTGGACTCAAAGATATTTACGATTTTTCAAAAATGGTTTCTAAGCATGATGTAATTGTTGTACGAATAAATTATAGACTTGGTCCATTAGGCTGGTTTACTCATCCTTCAATTCAAGAATTTCAAGATGGGCTAGATAAGACATCAAACTTTGGAACTTTAGATATAATTAAGGCTCTTGAATGGGTCAATCAAAATATTTCTAAATTTGGTGGAGATCCAGAAAATATAACAATTTTTGGAGAGTCTGCCGGAGGGCATAATGTCTTATCACTTTTAGTATCAAAAGAAGCTACTGGATTATTTCATAAGGCTATTTCAATGTCAGGATATACCACATCATATTCTCTAGAAAATTCTTATCAACCGCTTGTAGACTCTTCATCATCAAAATATGCAAGTGATAATGTTGTTATTAATCTATTAAAAAAATATGATAAAGAAAAAAGTGTTAACATTAATAATCTAAATCAGGTTAGAGATTTTTTGATATCTTTACCTATTGAAGATTTTTTTAGCTTTTATGCAGAAAGGTCCTCTTATGATGAATTGCCTCTTCTAACTAATGATGGAGTGGTAATCCCAAAAATTGGATTAAGAGAGTCTTTATCTAGCGAAGAACATCTTAATTCTGTTCCTACGATTGCTGGATCTAATCGTGATGAAGTTAAGCTATGGCTTGCTACAGCAAAATATTTTGTTGATCTTGAGTATTCTATAATTGGCTCAATTCTAAACGTTCCAAATGTAAAGTTAAATGATGAAGATTCTTTTGAGGCATTTAATTTTTATAGAAGTGCAGCATGGCAAATTAGAGGCGTAACAAATCCACTTGATTCGATGTATCTAGCTGGCAATGATAAATTATACGCATACAGATATGATTGGGATGATCACAGGAGATTTGTAGTTGCAGATTTCAAAAAACTTATTGGAGCTGCACATGCTACAGAAATACCATTATTGGCAGGAAACTCAGATTTAGTTGGAGGCTATCCGTTATCAGATTTAATTTACCCTCCAAGCATGTCAAAAAGATATACATCAAAAAATATGATGTTATTTTGGTCTAATTTTGCTAAATCTGGAAGTCCTGGTATCTCAACAAATGCAGTCATATGGACACCTTACATAGCTGATAATCATAAAAATTATTTAATTTTAGACAAGAAAAAAAATTTAAAGATAAAAAGCAGTGATATATCTTTTAAATCTCTTATTTACCAATTAGAAAATGATGATAGAGTGAGCAATATAGAAAAATGTGTAATACTTCTTCAAATGTTCACTTACGTAGGTGATGATTTGTATGACGAATATATCAATTTCTATGGAAATGATTGTGACAGAAATAATTCTGAACAATTTCTAAAAGATAATGCAAGTTTTATAGAGTATTAATTTTAGCTTTATCTTTCAAGCGTAAAACATCAATGTCTTTTAATTTGATAAGATTAGCAAGTCTCCTGATGATTTTTTCTTCATCAACATCAAGTTTTCCATCTGCATAGGCAATTTTCCACATAAAATTAAGAAGCGAAAGTTTTTGATCTCTTGTGTAGTCTTTGTTGATATCCTCAACGAATTCATAGAAGGAAACACTATCATTTGAGTATATTTGGATTATATTAAGTAATTCTTCTTCTTTTTTTCCTACTTTATGTGAAATTTTTTTTATTTCTTCCATTATGACATCTAATTCATCTTTAGACACATCTCCATCAATCCTAGCAATTTCATATGCAAGAACAGATGCTGTAAGCTCTATTTCAAACGATGGGCCTGTTTCTGCTATTTGTTCTTCTTCTTTTTTAAAAAAACTAAACATGTTCATATCTCTTTGTTGAAAATATTATTATTTTGGAGCCAGGTATTATTTTATATTAATTAATATTATATATACACATAGCTTTTTAAAGTAAAATTAAGTAATGTTTAACAATTTATCTGCATTAAGAAGCTTATCAAGAAAATATAAATTATTAATTCTTACTTCAGTAGATTTTTTAACGGCATTTGCTTGTTGGATTATTTTTGGACCACCTTTTTCTGCTCTCATAAGCTCAAACTTTGAAATAAGTTTATTAGATGTTGTTTTGCAGAATTATTTGAATTTTATAATTCCAACAATATTAACATTTATTTATTTTATAAATTCGGGTTTTTATAGATCGTCTATAAGATACTCTGAATCAAATGACTTAATCCTAAGAGCTCTAAAGGGATCATGCATATTTGGTATTTCTTGGGGATTGGTTTATGCATCTGAATCAGAAATCATAAGAAATCAATATATTTTAGCAACTATATTAAGATCAATTTTTCTTGCATATGTCTTTTACGCATTTCTTCAGATATCTAGAGACATTGCAAGAATACTTCTTAACAAAAATAAATTACGAGGTGGAAAGCCAGTTTTAATCTATGGTGCTGGCGCTGCAGGTAACGAATTGTATCAGACCCTTAAACATAAAACCGATGTTAATATAATCGGTTTTTTTGATAATTCAGATTCTCTTGGTGGAGCAGAGATCAATAGTATAAAGATCTATAATAAGAATAAGCATCTTAGAAAATTGACTAAAAAATATCCTAACTTAGAAGTATATTTAGCTATACCAAGTTTAGATCTTTCTGAAAGAAGATCAATTATCTCAAGCTTAGAAAATTATAAAGTAGCGGTTCGAACAATTCCTTCATTGCATGATTTAGTAACAAATCAAAAGAAAATGGTTGAAATGCAAGACCTATCTATTGATGATATTTTACCAAGAAAAAGGGTAAAAAAATCATCAGTTTCTTTTTATGGGCTCACATTAATGATTACTGGCGCTGGTGGATCAATAGGATCTGAGATAGTGAGACAAGTGATAGATGGTAATCCAAAAAAAATTGTACTCTTTGAGTTATCAGAGATAAATTTATATTCAATCCAAGAAGAGATAGAAACTATAAAAAATAACGGAATGTTATCTACAGAGATTATTTATGTCTTAGGAGATGTAAAGGATAAACATAGGCTAGAAGAAATAGTATTTAATCATAAAATTGATTACATATATCATGCAGCTGCATATAAGCATGTTCCAATTGTTGAATATCATGAGAATATTTCTGAAGGATTGAAAAATAATATCTTTGGAACAAAAGTACTTTGTGAGGTTGCCGTCAAATGTAATGTAAAAAAAGTAGTTGTTATCTCAACAGATAAAGCAGTTCGACCAACAAACATTATGGGCGCATCAAAAAGAATTTCAGAAATGGTTGTTCAATCAATTGATGCCAATGAAGAAAATACGAAGTTTTGTATAGTTAGATTTGGAAATGTCATTAATTCATCAGGGTCGGTAATACCATTATTTCGAAAACAAATTGCTGAAGGCGGGCCTGTTACAATAACTCACAAAAAAGTAACAAGATATTTTATGACTATCGCAGAGGCATCGAGTCTAGTTATTCAAGCAGGGGAATATGCAGCTGGTGGAGAGGTCTTTATTCTAGATATGGGGGAACAAGTCAAGATATTAGATTTAGCTGAAAGATTAATATATTTGTCTGGAAGAAATATCAGTCATGATGGTCAAGGTGAAGGAATCCAAATTCAAGAGGTTGGATTAAGACCTGGAGAAAAATTATATGAAGAACTATTAATATCTGGCGATAAACTTGAAACCAGTAATAACAAAATCTTTAAATCAGTTGAAGGATATCCATCAAAAGATATTTTGACTAATATATTAGATGATTTATATAATGCATCAAAAACAAATGACGTTATAAAGATTAGAAATATCTTAAAAACACACGTCGAAGGATTCAAGGATAAAAAAAATGATTATTAAAAATAAAATGATATTTTTATTATTGGTAATATCATCATTTATCTATTCAGAAAAAATTGAAGAATTAAATTTACCAAATGGATTTGAAATTAGCATTTTTGCTGACAATCTTAATTCTCCAAGACAAATTACAGAAACAAAAGATGGATTTATCATAGTAGGGTCAAAAAATGGAGATAAAATTTATGCAATTTTTGATGAAGATAGAGATAATTATGCAGAAAAAAGAATATTAATTGCTGATAAACTCCAAAACCCTACAGGAGTTACCTATTATCAGGGTAACTTATATTTTTCAGAAATTGATACAATTTGGGTAATTTCTAATATTGATGAATGGTTAAAACTAAAACCTCAAGGATTACCTGAAAAAAATATTTATATGAATGATTTACCATCAGATACATGGCATGGTTTTAAGTATTTAGACTTCGGCCCAGATGGAAATTTGTATATACCTGTTGGAGTACCATGTAATATTTGTCTAGAGCCTCAAACAAAAGATACTAGATTTGCTGCAATTCATAAATATGTTGATGGTGAATTAATTACTGTTGCTGATGGTGTAAGAAACAGTGTTGGTTTTGATTGGCATCCAATAACAAAAAAGATGTATTTTTCTGATAATGGAAGAGATTGGCTTGGTGATGATTCTCCACCATGCGAACTAAATAAGATAGATGTTGAGGGAAGCTTTTATGGCTTCCCTTATAAACATGCAAAAAATATTGTAGACCCTGAATTCGGTTACATGATTAACGATGTTGATAAGATTTTTGTTGATCCTATTGCTGAGTTAGGTGCTCATGTTGCTCCATTAGGTATTACTTTTTATGATGGCAATAAATTTCCTGTAAAGTATAAAAATAGTATCTTTGTAGCACTGCATGGCTCTTGGAATAGATCTAAAAAATCTGGATATAAAGTTATTTTTGTAAAACTTGATAATGCAGGAAATTACATTAATCAAGAAGACTTTATTACTGGTTGGTTATCTGATGAGACCGCGTGGGGGAGGCCAGTATCACCATTTATCACTAGTGATGGATCAATGCTATTATCTGATGATAAGTATGATGTAATTTATAAAATAACTTACAAAGGCTAAATGGATTCAAAAATTCTATTTGATGAATTAAAAGTAGCAAAAAAAGCCGCTTTGGAGTCTGGAAATTTATTACTTAAAAGTAAAAATGATTTGAATATAAGACTTAATAAGAACTCTAAAGATACTAAGTTACAGGCTGATATTGAATCTGAAAAACTAATAAAAAATATTATTTCAAGTGAATCAATTTATCCAATTTTAGGAGAAGAAACTGGTGGATCTAAAGAAAATCTTGGCGAAATTTTTTGGGTAATTGATCCTTTAGATGGAACTGCTAATTACAATAGAAATATTCCTTTTTGTTGCGTTTCGATAGGACTAATTCAAAATATGAAGCCGATATTAGGTGTTATATATGACTTTAATAATGATCATATGTACATTGGAGACAAGCAAAACAACTATTCAACTTTAAATGATAAAAAAATTCATGTATCAAATAAAAATAATAAGAATGAAAGTGTTCTAATTACAGGCTTACCTCATGGTACAGATTATTCTGAAAATGCTTTGAAACTTATGATAGATGATATGAGACAATGGCAAAAAATAAGAATGATCGGCTCGGCTGCAATGGCCGCGTGTTACATTGCTACAGGTAAGGCAGAACAGTATCAGGAGAATGGTGTTTATTTATGGGATATTATTGCAGGTGCTGCAATAGTTGAATCATCTGGTGGTACTGCTAAAATTTTTAATGAAAAAGAAAATTTTCAGGTTGATGTAGTTTTTTCAAACTCTAAAATTTAAAAATAATGAAAAGTTTAGTCTGGTTAAGAAATGATTTGCGCATGGATGATAATCCTGCTTTAAAAAATGCATGCATAAATTCAGAAGAAGTTCATTGCATTTATATTTATTCTCATGATCAAATGAAGCTTCATAATGAAGCAAATTGCAAGATTGAATTTGTAATTAAAAATTTAAAATATTTAAATAACTCTCTTCAAAAAATAAGGATTCCTCTTACAGTAATATATTCAGATGGATTTAACGACAACCCAAAAAAAATTCTTGATACTGTTAAAGAAAGATCAATTTCTAAGGTTTTTTGGAACAATATGTTTGGGGAAGATGAAAATATTCGGGACAGTAAAGTCAAAGATATACTAAATCTTAATAATATTTCATTTGAATCTTTTGATGATCAGGTTGTGTATCCTCCTGGAACTATAAAAACAAATGAAGATAAGCCTTATTCAGTTTTTACGCCCTTTAAAAGAAAATGGATTGAAAATTTCGATCTAGATTTTTTAGATATTGAATTTAAATATACTGCAAAAAAAGAATCAAATATAAAATCAAATGTGAACAATATTTCTTTTGATAAAGCGCACTCTGTCGATATGTCTATATGGCCTTCTGGAGAAGAAAAAGCATTATCTAAACTTTCTGATTATTTAGATAGCAAGGTAATCAGATATGCAAAAGACAGAAATGATCCTATCTTAGAGGGAACAAGTAGAATTTCTCCATATCTTGCTTCTGGAGTCATTTCATCTCGAAGATGCATATTAGAGGCTCTCAAGAGAAATGATTTTAAATTAGACTCTGGCGAAAAAGGAATTGTTAAATGGATTGATGAAATTGTTTGGAGAGAATTTTATAAAAATATAATGTTTTCCTTTCCAAAGGTAAGCAAGGGACTCCCATTTCAAGATTATACAAAAAACATAAAGTGGCGATTTGATGAAGATGAATTTGAAGCTTGGAAGAAAGGAAAGACAGGGTTTCCAATTATTGATTCTGCTATGAGGCAACTAAAATATGAAGGATGGATGCATAACAGATTGAGAATGGTTGTCGCCATGTTTTTTACTAAAAATATGTTGCATGATTGGAGATTGGGTGAAGCCTTTTTTATGCAAAATTTAATAGATGGAGATTTTTCTTCTAATAATGGTGGATGGCAATGGAGCAGTTCTACTGGAACAGATGCCGCGCCATATTTTAGAATATTTAATCCGATAACCCAGTCTAAGAATTTTGACACAAATGGCTTATTTATAAAAAAGCATATACCTGAATTAAAAAATTTGGATAAAAAAGAGATTCATGATCCCTCTCGGAAAATTAGAGAGCATTTAAGTTATCCTTCAGAAATTTTAGATCTTAAATCTTCAAGATTAAGAGCAATTGATGCTTTTAGTGAAGCAAAAAATTAATTTTTTTTTGTAGTTAAGCAGATTGCTCTTAGGTATACTGAAAAAATTAATTTATAGGGATTTGGAGGAGATATGAGTAATTATCTAACTGATTTAGAGATAGCAAATGCTGCTCATAAAAAACCAATTGAGGAAATTGCAAATTTATTGGATATCAATTCTGATGATCTAATAAGATATGGAGATGATAAGGCTAAATTATCTTCCAAACTTATTAATTCTCTATCAAAAAAAGAAAATGGTAAGTTAATTTTAGTAACTGCTATATCTCCAACACCAGCTGGAGAGGGTAAAACAACCACAAGTGTAGGGTTGGTAGATGGTCTTTGTCATATTGGAAAGAAAGCAATGATATGTCTTAGAGAGCCAAGCCTCGGCCCTTGTTTTGGGATGAAGGGTGGCGCTGCGGGTGGAGGTCATGCTCAAGTCATACCAATGACAGATATAAATCTTCATTTCACAGGTGATTTTCATGCGATAGGCGCAGCTCATAATCTTTTATCAGCTTTAATTGATAATCATATTCATTGGGAAAATAAATTGAATATTGATCCTCGACGCATCACTTGGAAGAGAGTTGTTGATATGAATGATAGGTCGTTAAGGGATATTACTTGTGGTTTAGGAGGAATTGGAAATGGCATTCCTAGACAAAGCGGTTATGACATCACTGTTGCATCTGAAATAATGGCTGTATTCTGTCTTGCATCAGACATTGATGATCTTCAAGAAAGAATCGGAAATATTGTTATTGGATATACAAGAGATAAAGAACCTGTCAGAGCTAAGCAATTAAATGCAGATGGAGCTGTTACTGCATTATTAAAAGACGCATTTCAACCAAATTTAGTTCAAACACTTGAGAATAATCCTGCATTTATGCATGGAGGTCCTTTTGCAAA